>Ga0182239_1000045_pt1 | contig 43474 bp, 41 predicted proteins | sample hydfrate6_PW_210_FD_132456 | JGI IMG/M metagenome (GOLD analysis project Ga0182239, IMG submission 132456) | Subsurface microbial communities from deep shales in Texas, USA - hydraulic fracturing test 6_PW_210 | ecosystem: Environmental > Aquatic > Deep subsurface > Shale gas/oil reservoir >... | reverse complement strand
GTCATATAATACTCCTGAGGTTCAAGGTTCAAGGTTCAAGGTTCAAGGTTCAAGGTTCAAGGTTCAAGGTTCAAGGTTCAAGGTTCAAGGTTCAAGGTTCAAGGTTCAAGGTCCAAGGTCCAAGGTTCAAGGTCCAAGGTTGAGGGCTGGAAACAACATTGAACATTGAACCTTGAACCTTGAACTAATAAAAGCCTTGCATCAAAGAACCCACAACCAGATTCCACCCGTCAACGAGCACAAACAGCAGCACCTTAAACGGCAGGGAAATGATAATGGGCGGCAGCATGAGCATGCCCATGGTCATCAGCACCGAGGCGGTGATCATGTCGATGACCAGAAAGGGCACAAAAATCATAAACCCGATCTGAAAGGCGCGCTTGAGTTCAGAAAGCATAAACGCCGGAATCAGGGTAATGGTTGAAATATCCTCCCGGGTCTCCGGGACCTGCTCGTTTCCGGAAATCTGTCTCATCAGCGCCAGATCCGCCTCCCGGACCTGGCCGAACATGAACTCGCGCATGGGGATGGCGGCTGTCTCCAGGGCCTGGCGGCCTTCAATCTCTTCCTGGAGATAAGGCTGGAGCGCCTCTTCATTGATCTGGGTAAAAACCGGGGCCATAATGAAAAGCGTCAAAAACATGGCCAGACCGATGATAATCTGGTTGGGCGGCATCTGCTGGGTCCCCATTGCCTGGCGCAGAAAGGAGAGCACAACCACAATGCGGATAAACGAGGTGGTCATCAGCAAAATAGCCGGGGCCATGCTCAGCACGGTGAGCAGCACCATGATCTGAATCACTGTTGAGATCTGTCCCGTGCCCCCGCCGCCGTCCATCTGAAGTGTCAGGGCCGCGGATTCCTGCGCTGCGGCATTGCCTGCGGCACACAGCCACATGGCCGCAATGGCCAGGACGATATAGACCCAATGCGCGCCCTTCATGATTGGACCTCGGTATGGCTGCGCAGGTGTTTTTCAAACTGCGTGGCCGGATTTGCCTCTGCATCAAAATGATGCAGCAGTTCCACCCGGTCGTTGCCCAATCCCAGAAGCAGGCGCTGGCCGTCGACCTCCACCAGGCACAGGGCCTTTCTGCCGCCCATGGGGCGTGATTCCATTACCCGGATGCGCCCGCCCTGACGTTTTTCCAGCAGGCGGAAGCCCTTTCGGCTCAATGCATGGAAAAGCAGCATGATCCCGATGACAATGGCCATGGCCACGGCCAGCTTCAACCCTGAACGAAACAGGTTCAACGGAGCCGTCTCAGCGGCGAAAAGATTTGCGGGCACAATCAATAAAATGAAAAACAACAGTCTGGCCATGGACGCTACCTCAACTTCTCGATGCGCTCAGACGGACTGACCACATCGATTAACCGCAGGCCGAATTTCTCATTGACCACAACAGCCTCCCCCCTTGCAATGAGCCGGGAATTGACATACAGGTCCAGGGGTTCGTCAGCCAGTTTGTCAAGCTCAATGACCCCGCCTTCTTTCATCTGCAGAAAATCCTTGATCAGCATCCGGGCCCGTCCCACTTCCACGGAAACCTGCAGGGGAACATCCAGCAGAAAATCAATCCCCTTGGCCTGGTTGTCCCCGTTTGCCGCATCCCCTGCCGCTGATTCCAACCGCCCCCGGGAGGTCTCTGTCCGGGACGCCTGCGAGTCCTGCGCTGTGCCTTCTGCATCCTGTTTTTTGCTTTCCGCCATGATTTACTCTCCTGCGACTTCCTGTTTGATGAGGCGGACGACCTTTTTGCCGTCCTTTACCCCGGGTTGGGCGCCAAATTTGGGCTGCGCGCCGGCCATAACAGTGACCGGACACTGTTCATCATAATCCAGACCGATAATATCTCCCTTATCCAGGCTTAAAATTTCTCCGATTGTGAGAATCAAATCCCCCCACACGGCTGAAACCGAAATTTCCATTTTCTCGGCCTCCTTTGTCAGAAACCGGCCCCAGGAGGCTTCCTTTCTGTCCTCGGAAAGCTGCAGGCCCTCGTTGCGAAGCCGGTCCTTAAAGGGCTCCAGAGAGAAATAAGGAATCACGAGCTGAATCTTTCCCTCCAGGTCTCCCACCTGTACGGAAAAGCTGACCTGGATGACCTCGGTTTCCGGGGCCAGGATGTTTAACATCTTCCAGTTGGTCTCCGCCCGGGTGATCCGGGTGGCAAGCTGTTCAAGGGGCTCGAACGCCCGGTTAAAAACCCTGCAGCCTTCGGTCATCAGGCCCTTTATAATATTGGCCTCAATGGCACTGACATCCCGGTCAAATGTCATGAACTCGGCACCGCCGGGCATGCCGAACATTACTTCCACCATGCCGAAGCAAAGGGCCTTGTCGTAGATAATCAGCGCGTTGCCCTTAAGCGGTTCCAAAGACATCACCCCCAGCAGCCCGGTCTTTTCCTGGCTGACGAGAAAATCCTCGAAAAACCTGGACAAAATTTCGGCCCTGGAGACGGTCACGCCCTGCTGAAGGCTGTTGGAAAGGGCAATGGAATAATAACGGGCAAAGGAATTAAACACGATGTCCAGGTTGGCGATTCGCCACTTGCTGTAATTCTGGCCCCGAATCAGATCAATGCTGGAAACCCGCTTCTCCCCCCTGGGTGCGGCAGCCGAAGACGCGCCGCCGGCAGGGCCTCCGGAAGCGGGCTCGATTTGCCCGTCATCAAAAGCCAAAAGCAGCTCGTCAATTTCTTCCTGTGTTAAAATCCGTTCCACTGGACGCCTCTTTGTTTGTTATTGAACCACGAAATCAGTAAAATAAAGATTGGTGACCTCACCCTTGCCGGCAAGAGACCGGATCTTGGCCAGCAGATCGGCCTTGAGCTGCATTTTGCCCTGAAGGTCCTTGACATCGTCGTATTTCCTGTTGCCCAAAAGCAGCAGTACGGAATCGGTGATCTGGGGCATGCGCTTTTTAACGGATTCGCTGCTGGCCTGGTCCCGGGTCTCCAGGGTGATGCCCACTTTCAGAAAACGGGTGCTGTCCCGGTGAACGATATTGACCACAAAATCATCCATCTCCACCAGGGGCCCCAGCTCGGTTTTATCCCTGCCGGTATCGGACTGCCGGGCTTCGGCTGAACCTGTTGTGTTCAATGCGCCCAGCAGGTAAAGCCCTGTTCCTGCTGCAGCAAGTAAGATCAACAGAACCGGCACCCCGATAAAAAGCAGCCGCTTGACTGGACTGGCGGTTTTTTCCGGTGCTTGTTTTTCCTTTTCTTTTGCCATGACGGCCACTCCTTGATTCAATGGTTATTGCAATTTTCCAACAATGATAAATTGTAAAACCCGGTATCCGGGAATTTGCTTAAAAGGGCAGCTGATCGCTGGAATCCACCAGAAAAGGCAGCTCCTGCCGGTAATCACCGCGGGTTTCCAGGACGAACTCCACCCGCCGGTTCAAAGCGCGGTTTTCCGGAGTGTCATTGGGCACCAGGGGTTTTTGAGCCCCGTATCCCACCGCAGACAACCGATCCAGGGAAAGCAGTTCATTTTGGGCGATGAATTTCACCACCCCGATTGCCCGCCGGGCGGACAAATCCCAATTGTTCTGATCCAGTGCGCCAAAGGGCTGGCTGTCGGCATGGCCTTCGATGCGGACCTGAAACGGCAGGGGCTTGACCAGCCGGGCCACTTTTCGCAGCACAGGCTCGGCCTGTTTTTTCAGCCGGGTGGAACCCAGATCAAAGAGCACCTTTTCCTTGATTCTAAGCACGATGGCACCGCGATCCTTGACCAGCTCAATGTCTTCATCCAGCTCAAGCTTTTGCAGATCCAGCAGCATTTTCCGGTATACGCTCTGGAGCATTTCCAGGGGAATGGGCTCGATTTCCGGAACAATGACATCGGTCTGGGTTTCATCCGGAGGCGTGTTTTCCATGATGCCGAATGCCCCCTGCAGGGACACCACGGCACGCTGGAACTTGACCTTGTCCATTTCCGCCATGGAAAGCATGAGCACAAAAAAGGTCAGCAGCAAAGTGACCATGTCGCTGTAAGTCACCATCCAGGCCGGAGCCGAGGGTCCGTTGCTCTCCCTGTTTTTTTTCTTTCTTTTGACTGCCATGAAAATGCCCCCGCAGACTGGCTATTTTTTCTTTTTTTTCTGAAACACGCTCTGCCGGTCCTTGGGCTGGAGGTAGGCGTGAAGCTTTTGTTCCATGACCCGGGGGTTTTCCCCGGCCAGAATCGAGTTCATGCCTTCCACGATCAGCTCTTTTTTGAGCAGCTCGTGCTGGGACCGGGTCTTGAGTTTCCCGGACATGGGCAGAAAAACGACATTGGCTGCAACAGAGCCGTAAAAGGTGGTCAGCAGGGCAATGGCCATGGCCGGACCAATGGTGGAGGGGTCATCCATGCTCTGGAGCATCTGCACCAGTCCGATCAGGGTTCCCACCATGCCGATGGCCGGGGCATATGTGCCCAGAGCGGCGAAAATCTCGGCCCCGCTTTCATGACGTTCGCGGATATAGTCGATTTCCCGGACCATCATATGCTCCAGGGCTTCGGGCTCATGGCCGTCAGCAGCCATCTGCAGACCCTTGACCAGAAACGGGTCCTCCACCTGCTTGGCCATGGCCTGAAGCGAAAGAAGCCCTTCCTTTCTGGCTTTGCCGGCAAATTCGGTTAACTGCTCAATGAGCTGCAGGGGCGGCACTTCCTTGTAAAAAAAGGTCTTCTGCGCCACGGAAAAAGCCCGGCGCACCTCGCCAAACGGGTAATGCACCAGAAGGGCGCCGAGGGTGCCGCCGGCAACGATCATGATGGACTGGGGTTCGACAAAAACCATAATTCCGCTGCCGCTCATGATCGCCATGATCATCAGCCCGAAAGCAGCCACAATACCCAGAAGCGTTGAAAAATCCATAAACAAGATCTCCTTTTCGCCTTTTGCTTTGCAAGCTTCATACCAAACCATGATAAACGGACCGGACAGGGAGGAAGCAACGGCAAACAAAAGGGATGTCTTCAGGCTTTCAGTAATTTTACGGAGTTTTTTTTGTTTTTCCGAAAGGCGCCGGCGCCGGGCCATAAAATAAAAAGGGCCGGTCCTGACAGACCGGCCCTACTAAAAAGACAAATTTTTGACTTGGCCTCTACCGCTTGATATTGATCACTTCGGCCAGCATTTCATCCGTGGTGGTAATGGTCTTTGAGTTGGCCTGAAACGAGCGCTGGGTGGTGATCATCCGGGTAAATTCCTCGGCAATGTCCACTGTGGACTGCTCCAGGGAGTTGGAAAAAATCCGGCCGAAACCGGCCCCCGGGGTTCCGATATCAGCAGGCCCCGATTCCCGTGTGGGGGAGTAGAGGTTGTTGCCCAGCTTTTCCAGGCCGTTTTCATTGGCAAACTTGCCCAGGGCCAGCCGCGCCAGGGACCGGGATTCACCGTTGGAATAGGTACCCGTGACGACGCCTTCCTTGTCCACGCTGATATCATTGAGATACCCGGAACTGTAGCCGTCTGACTGCTGGGTGACCACCCGGGATTCGGTGGCAAACTGGGTGAGGTTCAAGGTGTAGCCCAAGGGATCTCCCTGGCTGGAGCCGTTATCCCACACCAGCTTGTCTTCTGCTATGCTGACTTCCGGCCACGCGCTTCCCATATCCTGCTGAGTCTGGCCGTTAATGGTGTTGAGAAGACCGGAATCATCAAAACCAACACTGCCGGTGCCAACCCGGACCTGATCAATTTGGTTCTCCGAGTCCAGGGAAATGTCTTCAACACTGAAATCGCCTTCGTTCATGTCCAGTTCTGAACCAGCCACCACCTGATTGTACTCCCACTGATTGAGAGCGGTTTTTCTGAAATAAGTGGTGATCAGATGCGTGTTGCCCAAAGAATCATAAACTTCCGAAGTAGTGGCAAAATCCGAGGACGCCACGGGATTGTTGATATCCCATCCGGTGCCGTTGTAATGACTTTCGAGTTCACCCACAGCACCACCCGTGCCGTCAACCAAGGGATCAGAACTATTAAAGCCCAGAGTGTCACCGGCTTCTGTGGACAGGGTGAGCATATTTGCAACATCATCATAGGAAGCTGAAAGATTGGACGCGCTGTTTAACACAGTGGCAAGTTCTTCCGCTGTTGTTATGTCACCCCATCCGCCTGCCGGAAGAGAAGTAAAGTCCACATCTTGAAGCTCGGTGCCATCAACGAAAACGTTGACCCCATCTAAAGGACCCGTACTTAAATCTACTCCCGCAAGATCGATTCCCGCCCGGCCCGGAGTCGCGGCCTTGTTGGTATCCGTGTTGGCATTGAGGTTGGTTGTCAGCTCCACCATGGAAGATGCCTCTCCGGGCACAGAGGAGCGGGTATTGATCTGAATATCACCGGCCAGGTCCTGGAACTCGCCCCCGCCGATATGTTCATAGCCCTGGGCCACATAGCCTTCGGGGTTGACCATGTAGCCTTCCTCGTTTAACCGGAAGGCACCGGAACGGGTAAAGCTGCTGGCCTGGGCATCCGGGTTGCGCACCATGAAAAAGCCGGTGCCCTCGATGGCCAGGTCCAGGCTGGAACTGGTGCTTTCAATGGAGCCCTGGGTGAAAATATCATCCACAGTGGACAGTCCCGAGCCCCTTCCCACCTGGCTGGTGCCGCCGGAGCCGGAAACCGTGTCGGGAATCAGGTCCGAAAAAAGGGTTCTGCTGGCCTTAAAACCTGCGGTGTTGGAGTTTGCCAGATTGTTTCCGATCACGCCCATGGCGCTGGAAAAGGATCGAAGCCCGGAAATGCCGCTGTTCATTGCACCGCCTAAACTCATGGTCGTATCTCCTGTTTTATATGGGTAAATTCATCTTTTGCGTTCATTGACCGGACGCGTCAAAATCCTGACACGCCCGGATGTCCCGTGTCATGTTACCGCACCCGGGTGATTTCCGAAACCTGCACAGGCCCGTTGTCGGTCAGCAGGGTCTGGTCTGAGTCGGAAAAATCCGCACCGGTAATCCGGCTTTCCACCAGGGCCCGGCCCTCGGTTTCCTCGCCATCGGCGTTTTTGCCCACAGCCGAAAAACTATATTTCCCCGGGTCAAGGGGCTGGCCCGAACTGCTGGTACCGTCCCAGGTAACCCAGTTTTCTTCGGTTCCCGGGGCAGGCGCGTCCACCTTGCCGACGGTCTGACCGTTTTCATTTCTGATATAAAGGGTGGCCGACTCCACGGGATCCTGGAAGGAAAAGCCGAGCCGGGCCTGCTCGCCGTCAAAAACAAAGGCGTTGTCATTGACCACCACATTTCGGTCAATAAGCGAAAGCGCAGACAGGCGTCCGAATTCCGAAGACAGGGTATTGATGGACTCCATGCTTTCACCGATGTTGGTAAGCTGCTCCAGGGAACTAAACTGAGCCAGCTGGGCGGTAAATTCCGTGGGGTCGCTGGGGTTGAGCGGATCCTGATGTTCCAGCTGGGAAACCAGGAGTTTTAAAAAATCGTCCTTGCCCAGATCCTTGGCCGCAACCTTGGATGCCGCAGCCGCTCCTTGAGAACCGGCTGACTGCTGGAGAGTATCAATTGCATTCATTTGCTTTTTTCCTCCTTGACTTATACCCGCAGGCTCAGACCCGTACCCTGATTGTAAGCCGCCGTGTTCTCAGATTCCGCTGACTGGGCCAAAGCATTTTCATCGGATTCCGCTTCACTGTTGAAAGTTCTCCGATCTGCCGTAAAATCCCCTTCCTGATCCTCAAAGCCGGAAGCATTCTGATCCGCGCCGGAATCCACGCTCACATGAAGCCCTGAAAGATCAATGCCCTGATCTGCCAGGGACTGATGCAGGGCCGGCAGGTGCCGCTCCAGAATGGCGGCCACCTGCTGGTTCTGGGGATGCAGATGAACGTTTAAGCTTCCCTGATCAGAGACAATCCTGACCTTTACGGAGCCCAGTTCCGGCGGGTGGATCTGGATGGTCATGTTGCCGGATCCCTGGCGCACACCGGTAAACAGGCGCACGGAAACCTGGTTGACCACCTGATGTTCCGCTGCCTTTACCTGGCTGTCAAATGAAGTTCCCCCGGGCTGAACCACATTGGCGGCATTTTCCGCCCGCCCGAACATCCCGGTGGTCGTCGCAGACGTATTCATGTTCGCGCCGGCCGGGCCGCCGCCGTCCTTTAAGATGTTCTGACGGTTTTCCGTCCTTTCCGTGGCCACGGTTTTTTCCATGGTGTTGGAAACAAGGGAGTCGAGCATGGCCCGGAGATTATCAGAACCGGGTTCCTGTTGAGGTTGAGGCCGGGCGGTTCGTCCGGTCTTTCCCGGATTTTCAATCAATTGAAATTCATCTGATTTCTCTGATGCCTGAAGCCGAACCCGCAGGGAGTTCGTGTCTTCGGGCAGCTCGTTTCCCCGGGCGGTTTTGGCTGCAAATTCCTGCAGGGCCTGCGCGGCCGTATCCGGGGGCAGGCCGGCATTGGTACCGCCTGGCGCACCCTGTCCCTGAGCGGAATTTTTCAATACTGCCTGGATCTCCGGCATCAAATGATAAGACCGCTCTGCAATTGCCGGACTGCCGCCCTGAGAATCGATTCTGCCCGCATGGTCCCCGGCTTCCGGGGCATTTTTCTGCGCGCCCTTTAAATTGTCCACCAGGGACTGCAGCAGCACGCGCATGGATTGATCCGTTTCAGGCCGGCTGTCCTGTCCGCCGTGCCCGCCTGCTATTTGTGCCATGATCCGGCGAATCTCACTGTCCAGCCCTGAATCCATGGCGTCTTCAAACATGGCCGTTAAATCGCCGCCCTGCCCGGCGCTTTGATTCAAACCGCCGTTGACAAGCAGATTTTCCAGAATCCGGGCATTGCCTGAACTGTTCCGGCCGTCCGCCATATCAACCCGCCCGTTCCGGTCAAAAGCAGAATTCAGAATGCCGGCCGAAAGCCCGTTTTTTTCCAGAAAGTCAAGAATCTGTCCCAGCCATTCCTCCAGCCCCCGGTCTGAAATCGCCTCGCATTGTTCCCCGGTTCCGGCGGCTTCCGGGACCTTGCCCCCCTCTGAGCCCGCTGCCCGCACAAGCATTTGCAAGAAATTGGCCGCCTTGTGAGCATCTTTTCCGGCATGGCCGCCGCCGGTGCCGCCCTCAGTGCCAGGGCCCTGGAGGATATCCCGGGAGGTACCGGTGTTTGCATGCATTAAACCAAGCTGTGAAAAGATCATGCTGATTTATCCCTGTTTGTCCAAGAATCCGGTTTTTTTGTGTTTACGGGCTTAGCCGGCCCAGTGAAGTACTGTAGGCCACGGCTGTTTCCTGTTCCATGTTGTCTAAAATCTCACCGGCGTATTTATCCCGCATCATGGAAAGAATCGATACAGCCAGGTCCTTGTCCATGGCCGCCAGGCTTGCTGCCGCTCCGGCGGGATTGCGCTTCTGATAGATTTTGCTGAGCTGTTTGACTTTTTCATTTTCCGTCTGCTCTTTTTCAGCCAGCATTTGATCAAGTTTTGAACGAAGTGTCTTTAGCCGCTCGATTTTCTTATCGACCTCATCCTGCAAAATCTTTAATTCATTTTCGCGCCGATCAAGCTGCTTTTCCCGCTCGGCGAATTTCCTCCGCTCCTGCTGAAGCCGGTCCAGCATCCTGCGGGCCTCGGTGCCGATGTCTTCGCACTCAAAAATCACCTCCGGCTCCTGGGCCCGGGCATCGGGTGCAGCCAGGCCTGCCAGGGCCACTGCCGTTATACAGACAATCACCTGAAGACCGAGCTTCATTTTCCCCCTCCAAATCCCAGGATTGCCACCTCATCTGTCATCAGTCGCTCCTGGCGGGCCTGGTTTTTTTCTTCCGCATCGATGCGGTTTTGCCTGAGCTTTTCCAGAATCCGCTTTTTCTGCCTGGCCTTTACCAGCTTCTGCTGCTTTTCGGCCACCGCTGCCTCGGCCCGGGCCTGTTTTTCCTCAAGCCGGCGCAACTGGTCCTGTTTTGCGCAGATACACTGTTGGTACAAAAGCACCTCTTCCATACGAAAATTGCCGGCCTTGGCTGATTCAAGCTCCAGACACAGGCGCTGTCTTTCCTTTTCCGCCTGCCTGCGCGCTTCGGCCACCGCATTTTTATGCTCCATGGCAACCACAACCGCCTGGTGTGCCTGATCGGAAAGCCGTTTCCGGTAATCAAGCAGGGACTGGAGTTTAAACGATTTCATCAGGTCTCCTTTTCAAACAGTTTTTTCATCTGCTTTCGGGTCTGCTCCATGGTGGCTTGCTCAGTTAAATCCTGGCGCAGAAAATGATTTACCGGCTCAATGTATTTAAGCGCCGTGTCGATTTTCGGATTGCTGCCGGGCTGGTAGGCGCCGATATTGATCAGGTCCTCCTGCTCGGCATATACGGCCAGAATTTCCCGGATCCGGGCGCTGTGTCGCGCATGCTGCTCATCCACCAGCCGGTTCATGACCCGGCTGGTGGAATGCAGCACATCAATGGCAGGGTAGTGGTTTCTGGCCGCGATATCCCTTGACAGGACAATATGGCCGTCGAGTATGGAGCGTACCGCGTCTGCCACGGGCTCATTCATGTCGTCGCCTTCCACGAGCACTGTAAAAAGGCCCGTGATACTGCCCATGTCTGAAAAATTGCCCGCGCGTTCCAGCAGCTTGGGCAGGCGTGAAAACACCGATGGTGTATATCCCTTGGTGGTGGGCGGCTCGCCCACAGCCAGGCCGATTTCGCGCATGGCCATGGCAAAACGGGTCACTGAATCCATCAGCAGCAGCACGTGCTTGCCCTGGGCGCAAAAATATTCCGCCACAGACATGGCAATAAAGGCCCCGCGCATGCGCAAAAGCGGAGACTGGTCCGAGGTGGCTGTCACCACCACGGATCGGGCAAGCCCGTCTTCGCCCAGGTCATCTTCGATAAACTCCCGGACTTCCCGGCCCCGTTCACCGATTAAGGCAATCACATTGACATCCGCCCGGGTGTTGCGGGCCATCATTCCGAGCAGAACGCTTTTGCCCACGCCCGAGCCGGCCATGATTCCCATTCTCTGGCCTGTGCCGCAGGTCAGCAGACCATTGATGCTCCGGACCCCCAGGTCCAGGGGGTCATTAATGGGGCTTCGTTCCATGGGACTCGGCGGAGACTGGTAGAGCCGGCGATAATCCGTATATTCAATGACCCCTTTGCCGTCCACAGGGTTGGCCATGGCATCGACCACCCGGCCGAGCATATCCGGTCCCACCTGGATATGAGCGCTTGCATCCATGACCCGGATCAGACTGCCCGAACCCAGACCGTGCATTTCCCCCAGGGGCATGAGAAGGGCCGACTGATCCCTGAACCCAACCACCTCGGCCCATATGGACTGTCCGCCGTTGAGGGGCATGATCTCGCACAATGAGCCAATGGTCGCACTGGGGCAATGGCCTTCAATGACCATGCCCACTATCCGGGTGACTTTTCCCCGTACCCGCATGGGATTAAACTGCTTAAGGGAGTCGACCACACCATCCATGATCAAACAATCGCCCTTTTGAGATGCTGCTCAATTTCCCCGAGCTGGGACTCGATGGTGGCATCCACATCCCCGCCCCGGGATTCGGCCTTACACCCGCCAGGGGAGATATTTTCGTCAGAAATGAAATAGATGTTGCGCAACCCCTTCATGGCCGCCAGAAAAAGAGGTTCATGGTCTTTGACCATTTCCAGATCATCGGGATGCACCCGGATATAATATTCATCATCTGCCACTGCCGCCTCCAAAGCTCCGGCAACGGTGCTGACAATAATATCCTTTTTTTCCGAGATCTCCCTGTGGATCACCTGCCGGGCCACACCCATGATCAGACGGACCATGTCTTCGCGGCTTTTTAAAAGCATAGACTCGCGCAGCCGGCTGATCTGCTCCAGGGCTTCGGCAAGTGCCTGTGCGCTTGTGTGCAAATTTTTTTCCGCTTCGGCCCGGCCCTCTTTTTTGCCCCGGGTATAGGCTTCCTTTTTTACCGCCTCCAGATCAACGGCAGGCTCCGGTTTCTTGACCTCCTCGGATTCAGACAATTCACGGGCTGTTTCGGGCATGGCCGAACCTTGATCCCCTCCCGGTTTTTCGGCCTGTATGGCATCGCCGGCATTGGCTTCACTTTTACCCGATGCTCCGGCTGCGGGCCACAGGGGAACAAAAAGGCCGTCCCCCATGCCCCCGGCCTGTTCCAGGTCGGCAAAACGAACCGGCTGACACGCAACATCACTTCCTGCATGAAATATTTTAGACAAGGGCTTCCTGTCCTTTCCCCGGCAAGACCAGCTGACCTTCCTCTTCGAGCCGCAGGGCGATTTTGACAATGCTCTGCTGGGCCCGCTCCACGTCTGAGAGCCGCACCGGACCCAGGGCTTCCAGATCTTCTGCGATAATTTCAGCCGCCCGTTCACTGATGTTATGGTAGATCTTTTCCTTGATACCTTCAGGCGAGGTTTTCAACGCCAGGGTGAGGGTTTCATTCTTAACCTCACGCAGAATTTTCTGCATGCCACGGTTGTCAATATTGCTCAGATCCTCAAAGGTCACCAGGGAATTGCGGATGGTTTCCGCGGTTTCCGCGTCAACTTCCTCAATGCCGGATAAAATCTGCTGCTCCAGGTTCTTCTCCATCCGTGTCAAAATTTCGACAACTTTATCCACACCCCCCACGTGATGCTGATCCTTTTTAACAAACCCGCCGATCTCCCTTTGCAGTGCTTCTTCAATCTGCTGAATGACTTCCGGAGAAACCTTTTCAATCCGTGCGATCCGATAAACCACATCAGAGCGTAGTTCCTCGGGCAGATATTGCAAAACATTGCCGGTATGCTCGGCCTTTTGGGTTGACAGGATCAGGGCCACGGTCTGGGGGTGTTCGTTTTTCAACAGGTCGGCCACCATCCGGGGCTCCATCATGGAAATGGTTTCCAGGGGCTTGCCGTCAAAACCCGAATTCAAATCCTCCATCAAAGACTCCACCCGCTTGGCATCGCCGGTGGAGGCCAGGGCGTTGCTGATAAACTCTCCGCCGTCCACAAACAGGCCGGCATATTCCTGCTGGGTTTTGCGGTATTGATCCACCACCTGTTTGGCCAGATCCGCGGGCACGTGATCGACGTTTTTCATGTAACTGCTGATCCAGCGGACCTCGTCATCCTTTAATTCCTTAAACACTTCAGAAGTTGTATCCTCGCCGAGACAAAGCAGCAGGTAGGCTGCTTTTTCAGCTCCGCTCATTTTTGAAAAATCCTTGCTCATTGCTGCTTACCCCTCCTTGAGCCAGGCCTTGACCACCTGGGCCGGTGTTACGGAAAAACTGTCCAGCTCTCCCCGCAGCGCTGCGGGGGCATCCAGCGCCTTTGTCTGCTGATGGCCGTATGCATCCGGCAGCTCAGTCGCATATTGCGGTTGCCGGGCTACGGCCTGCCCCCGCAGGGTCCGGATCATGGGCCGCACCAGTGCCAGATAAATCAGAAGCGCGCAAATCAGCAGCAGGATGTACTTGGCATAAGGCAGATAATCACGCAGACCCGGCGATGTCTCCCGGGTTCCGGCTTCTGCCGTTTCCTTTTGAAACGGCATGGAAACCACCTCCACACGATCGCCCCGCTCGGCGTCCAGACCCAGGGCGGATGACACCATTGTTCGGATGGAATCGCGCTTTTCAGGGGCCATGGGCACCCATTGACCCTCGCCGTTGTTGGCTGCGGGATCAAAAGTGTCGGCCACCAGCACTGCTGCCGAAATCTGCTTGATATCGCCCACCGGACGTTGAATCTGCTTGACTGTCTTGCTGATTTCGTAATTGATCACCTCGGAATTTCTGGACTCGGTCATCATATTGCCGCCGGCTTCCTGGTTGTCTCCCAGGTTGGATTCCGCCCCCGGAACCCCGCCGCCCTGCTCTCGTCCGGATCGGCTTTCAGTGATTTTCTCGCTTCTGGGCACAAGGCTGTCCGGGTCGTATTCCTCGGTGGTAATGTCTTCCCTGGTAAAATCCAGGCCTGCGGTTACGCGAACCTGGGAATTGCCGCGGCCCAGGGCCCGGTCCAGAAGTGACTGCACCCTTTGTTCCAGCCGGCTTTCAAGGGTATTTTTAAATTTCAGCTTGTCCGGCAGCATTACCAGGCCGGGATCATCGGCGCGGTTTTCGCTCAAAAGCCGCCCCCCGGTATCGAGTACCGTGACATGGTTTTTATCCAGCCCCTCGATACTGCCGGAAACCAAATGAACAATCGACCGGGTCTGGGTGGCATCCAGGCTCCGGCCCGGCTCTATATCCAGGACCACCGATGCCTTGGCGGGCTTTTGCTGCTCCCGGAGCAGACGATCCTCGGGCAGCACCAGATGTACCCGGGCCGATTTCACAGGTTCCATGGCCGCAATGGTCCGGGCCAGTTCGCCCTGCATGGCCCGCTGGAAATTGACTTTCTGGGTAAATTTGGTGACCCCGAAATCCTGCTTGTCAAAAATCTCAAATCCCACTCCCCCCTGCCGGGGAAGTCCCTGGCCGGCCAGGTTCAGGCGGGTTTCATACACAAGATCGGCCGGCACGTGAATGGATCGGCCGCTGTTTTCCAGCCGGTAGGCAACCCCTTCCTCCTTGAGCCATTGGGTTACCGAGGCGGCCTCCTGGCGGGGCAGATCCGTATACAAAGGCCGGAAATCAGCCTTGCCGGCCTGGAAAATCAGCACCCCGAACAAGATCAGGGACAGCAGGCCGACACCGGCCAAAGACAGCTTTCTGGAAAGGGGCCAGTTGCGGATGTTTTCCATGAATTTTTGATAAGGCTTTGTTTCTTCCATTGCTTTTTATCCCGTATTGCAAGTGCAGTAAATCAGATCGGCCCGCGCAATCTCTTGATGTATTCAATGCATGATCCCCGGTTAAGACCCTATGCAAAAACAAGGCCGTCCTATACCTGCATGCGCATTATTTCCTGATAAGCATCCACAGCCTTGTTGCGCACCTGCACTGCAAGACGCAGTGAAATATCGGCTTTTTCCATGGCGATCATGACATCATGAAGGTCGGTGGGACCGCCGGTGTTGGCCTCCAGAATTGCCTGATCCGCCTTTTTCAGGTTTTGCGCTGTCTCGTTTAACATTTTTTCAAAACCGCCTTCCGGCCCGGCGGCATCTGCTTTCTGCGCCGCACTGGTCCCGGGGTTTGCAGATATACTGCCCGCAGCTGCCATAACGGAGTCTGCCATTGCTTCTACCTCCCGATTTCCAGTGCCTTCATGGCCATGCGCTGGGCCGCCTTTATGGAAGTCACGTTGGCTTCATAACTTCCCCTGGCCTTCATCATGTCTGTCATCTGCTCCACCAGGCTGATATCGGGCTTTTCCACGTAGCCTTCCTCATTTGCATCCGGATGAGAAGGTTCATAGACCATTTTGCCTTCTCCCTGGTGGGTCATGATCCGCTCTACCCGCACCCCCCGGGCCTGCTGTTGGCTGCTGTTTTCAAGCTCCCGGGCAAAGCTGTTTTGCTCGCTTGTAAAAACCACGGATTTTTTGCGGTAAGCGCCGCCTTCCGGGGTACGGGTGGTCTCCATATTGGCCAGATTGCTGCCGATGACGTTCAACCGCAGGGTCTGGGCCCGCAAAGCCGAATAACCGATGTCCATGGCGCCGAAAATATCCATTGCATTTCTCCTTGGGTTTATGCTCTTTCCTGAATCACAAATTTCAGCATGCTGAATTTTTTGTTCAGCATCTGAATGGCTGCCTCGTACCGGATCTGGTTTTCGGCCAGATCCATCATTTCCTGCTCCATCACCACATTGTTGCCATCTCCTATGACGTTTGGGTCCTGCTGACGATAAACAAGCCCCTCGGCCTGGCCTGCGCCGGCCTGCATATGCCCGGGATGGGTGACCGCCTGCGTGTCATCCGATCTGCCGGCAGCCGCGGCCATGGCATCTTCAAAATCCATGCGCAGGCGTGCATAACCGGGCGTTTCGGCATTTGCAATATTGGCGGAGATGGCTTCATGCTTGCGGATTCTCAATGAAAGCGCCTGATCGAGCAGTTGGATATTGCTGTCAAAAATGCCGTTGACTGACATAATACCTCCCTAGTTCATCCGGTTCTCAATCTCGATTTCCTGGGCTGACAGGGCCAGCCAGGACTCTTCTATTTCCATTTCGGACATTTGCCGGTAAAGATTAAGGGCCTTATCCCGGTTTCCCATGTTCAGATAAGTCCGGATCAATCGGTATGCCGATTGTCCCCTGTATTCATCCACATCAAGAAGGGATTCATAAACTGATGCGGCCTGCCGCCATTTATCGCGATAAAACAAGGCTTCAGCCCGTTTCAAATCCGTTTCCGGCAAACCGCTTTGCCCGGCCATGGCCGAAGCCCGGCCCAGATAACATGCAGCCAGCCTGTATTTCTTTTGTTCAAAAAAAAGCTCTCCCGCCAGGAGATCGGTTTTTTCATGAACAGGCCGCTTGTTTTCCCTCAGCATTCGTGACGCCTCCCGGGATTGGCCGGTTTTGGCCAGCGCCCGGACATAATAGTAAAACACCTCCCTGCGATCAGAGCCGTCCGGAAACCGGTTTAAGTAATCCGGGGCATAACGCATCACCTGGCCATGGTTGCCCTGCTGATCACAGGTCCGTATCAGGGGCAGAAAGATCCGGGCCTGTTTTTTTTCGTCCTTTTCAAAATCCATCAGATAGCGGTAGGTGGTGGCTGCCTGGTCCAGAAGCCCGGAGCGGGTGTAACTTTCCGCCAGGTCATATAAAAATCCGTAAGTGATCGGGGCTTGTGCGAGCAGATCCCGATGCTTGGAAACCAGGGTGAGCGCCTCGAAATAAGCTTCCTGCTTTAGCATGGCGCCTATGGCATCCGGAAAAATTTCCACAAACAGGGCCTGGGCTTCAGCCAGCAATTCTCCGGCCCAGTAATCGTCAAAAAACCGACCCAGCTGCCGGACAGCCGCAAGCTCATTTCCGCCCAGATGGCAGGCCAGAATTTGCTTGAAAAAAGCTTCCTCCCGGATCTGTCGTTTATCGCCGGCCTCAATGATCGAATCATATCGCGGCAGCAGGGCGTCGAAATCCGGATACGGCTTTTCCATCACATCCAGATCCATTAATTTCAGCCTTGCCCGGAGTGCGGCCTCTGAATCTCCGGCGTTTTCCTCGATTTCCCAGAGCATCAGCCGCGCCCGGTTGGGCTCGCCTGAATGAAACAGGGCCATGGCCGCCCAGTAGTCGGCCAGGGGCTTGTGCGCGGGAGCTCTTTTGGCAAGTATTTCAGACAGCAGAAACCAGTGGCGATAGGCGGTGTCATATTGCTGCTTTCGGTAAAGCAGCGAGGTATACCTGGCAAGAGAACCAGGGTATTGCTGCACAAGGCGCAGCTCAGAAACAGCCTGATCATAGGAATCCGATGCGGCCTCCATATCCCCGAGATCATACCGGACATCGCCCTTGCGAAGCCAAGCAATGCCAGCGGCGGCCCCGGAATAAACCAGATCTTGTTCCAACGCGTCAAGTGCCGGCTCCGGCTCTCCCATGGCCAAATCCATTTCAGCGTCCAGAATGGCAAACCAGCCGGCTGCGGGAGTTTCCTGCAAAACCGTTTTCCTTTGGGTTTCGGCAATGCGGGCGGCCCGGTAATACTCCCCCATCCCGGCTGTCGCACGGACCTGAAAATAAATCTGCCAGGCCCGAATCTGAGGCCTTTCAGCACCCGGCTCCATATTTTCCAGCACCGACAAGGCCTTTTGATTCCGGTTTTGCCGAATCAGGGATTCAGCCAGCACCAGCTGGTACAAATCCGCCTGCCGGCCGCCGATATCGCCGTCGAGCAGTTCTGCTGTCTTGTTTTCCACAGCCTGCCACATTCCGCCGTTGACCAGTTCCACGAGTGCATCCGGCAGAAAAGCCCGGTTTTCCAGAACCAGGGGTCCGGGAAACGGGGGAAGAGAAAAGTTTAGCGGCAGATCCCATTGCGGCGGCCATTCAAACCGGGCAAAAAATTCGGTCCATTGACCTGTATAATCCGAAGAAATCATCTGCCGGGCCGCAGCCCCGTGGCGAATCGGGTGAAGCCGGCCCACCCGCTGATCCTGAATTGCCGGCCGGCTGCCGGCCTGCTGCCGGTCCCAGAACACATTGACCGTCAGCCTGGCGCTGGCTTTATCCCTGGTGATATCCACGGAACGGGGTATCTGCCGAAAATAGAAATCCACTATACTTTTTGCTCCTTCGGAATTGAGCTTGATCCTTACCAAAGGCGGAGCCAAGTCCTTGCCGGCAATTTTTCGAACCGAATCGGAAATCCGGGTATTTTCCATTTCCACCCGTACACGCTGCCCGGAACGGCTGACATGGATTTCCGGGATCCTGTCAAAAACAAGATCCACCTGATTCACATTTTCCTGCCGATCATAGGACATACCCAGCAAACTGGCACTGCCGGCCAGACACAGCCCTGTTGTCAAAACAAATAATATGCATGCAATACCGACCGCCCGAAAAATCTGGTTCATATACGCCTCCTGGAGGGCATATATGCAAAACTGAGGCCAGATTTGCAAAAAGACGACAACATTTTGTAATCAAACAGAATAATACGAAGGCAAATTGTTTGCGGCTGTTCATAAGCCAAATGAAACAAAAGAATTCTTGACATTGCCCCCACCATGTCAGTATTTTGACATGAAATGTATTATATTTCCTGTTTTCAAGCAGTTTCCAACTGACACCCATTTAATAAACCGCCTGTTTGAACAAGGGTGAAACATGCTCAAAAATATTTCCGTCCTGGTGGTTGAACCGGGAGACAATGCGGCCAGTGAAGTGGCCGCTTTTTTCAAAGAGCAGACTGAAGCCAGTATTTTTCAAGCCAAAAACTCGACAGAGGCCCTGGAATTTATCAACAACAACAGACCGGTGGAACTTCTGGTCACGGATCTGTTCTTTCCGGACAAGTCGGGACTGGACCTCATCCGAAAAGGCATTGCCATCAACCCGGCAATGGTTCCCATAGTGGTCATGCCGCCCGGGGGCCGTCAGCATGTCGTGGAATCCTTGCAGGCCGGGGCATACTTTTATATTCACACGCCCATTTACCAGCAGGAAATCCTGGAAGTGGTAAAAAACGCCCTGGAATACCAGAAACTGCTGGCCCAAAGCCTTCAGCACAAACCGCGCCTGCGCAAAAGCGACGGATTCGCCGGTATCATCGGCGAATCCCGGCCCATGAAAAAACTCTTTGAGATTATCGAACGCATTGCCGGCAACAGCGAAGGCAATGTCTTGCTCAAAGGCGAAAGCGGCACCGGAAAGGAACTGGTGGCCCGGGCCATTCATGATCTGACACCGGAGCGCAATAAATATAACTTTGTCCCCCTAAATTGCGCGGCCATTCCCGAGGAACTGCTGGAAAGCGAATTGTTCGGATATGAAAAAGGGGCTTTTACCGGCGCCAACCGGGCCAAAAAAGGCCGGCTGGCGCACGCGGATAAGGGGACGCTGTTTCTTGATGAAATCGGGGATATGAAAGCCAACCTGCAGGCAAAGCTGCTCCGGGTCCTCCAGGAGCAGAATTTTGAGGCTGTGGGATCGGTAAAAACCACCCAGATTGACGTGCGGGTAATTGCCGCAACCAACCGAAACCTTGAGCAGGCTGTAGCTGACGGCATATTTCGCGAAGATTTGTATTACCGGTTAAGCGTCGTGCCCATTACCCTGCCGCCGCTGCGCAAGCGCACCGAAGACATCCCGCACCTGGTGCAGAAATTTCTGCTCATGTACAATCGGGGCAGGAAAAATGTCCCTCTCGGATTCACGGACCAGGCCCTGCAGCGGCTGAAAGCCTATGATTGGCCCGGAAATGTCCGGGAACTGCAGAACCTGGTTCAGCGCATGTGCATCCTCCACGGGGGAGACACGGTTGATGTGGCCTCCCTGCCCCAGAGATTCCAGGACTTAGGCGACCCTGCGGACAACTCAGAGGCGGAAAAACAAAACAATATCAGTGAAGATCTTGATTTTCATGCCATGACACAGGAATTTGAAAACCAGCTTATCCTCAAGGCGCTTCGCATGGCCGAGGGAAATAAAAAAGAGGCGGCCCGCCTGCTCAACATGAAGCGCACCACCCTGCTGGAAAAAATCAAAAAACGGCATCTGGAAGTCAAAATATAGGCAAAACGATGCGGCAGATCCGCCCTGCCGCCCTTTTGGGGAGTCGGGAGCGGCACAGGGCGGTAAGATTGTTCCCGGGCAGAGGACCCGACCGATTTACTTTACAGTCAAAACCGGGCAATGGGCATTTAAAATCAAAAACTGGGCTGTGGAACCAAACAGAAGTTTTCCCATCCTGGATCGCTTGCGGATGCCGATGACGATTTCATCCACGTTTTGTTCCCTGGCATATGCCAGCAGGTCCTCCTCCGGGGTCATGCCCCGCACCAGAAGATGGGTTTCACACGCAATATTCTCTTTTTTCAACTGCTCTTCGGCATCCTTTAAGGCCGCCTCAAGCTGTCCGATTGTTTTCTGCTCATCTTCTGTTCCCTTTTCCATGGATGCCACCAGGTAAACCTGGGCATCCATGGCCCTGGCCCTTTTAACGGTTTCCTTTAAGGCGGAGTGAGAAGACCGGGAGCCGGTGTAACAAAGCATTATTTTCATGATCAACCTCGCTGCTGGAATCAATATATGTGGAGGATTGCCTTTTCCACGGATTATATATACCATTGCCGAAAACAGATCAACCCTGTCAGGCACCGATATATGCTTTTCTCACCATTTCATCGTTTTTGAGCTGTTCACATTCGCCTTCCAGCACACAAACCCCGCTTTCCAGCACATATCCCCGGTCCGTGATATTCAGCGCCATGTTGGCGTTCTGCTCGGAGAGAAAAATGGTGGTATCCATTTCATGGTTGATATTGGAAATCACTTCCGCCATCTGCTGCACAATCAAGGGCGCCAGCCCCACTGACGGTTCATCGAGAAGCAGCATCTGGGGTTCGCTCATCAGCGCCCGGGCAATGGCCAGCATCTGCTGCTCACCGCCGCTGAACGTACCGGCCTGCTGATGGCTGCGTTCCTTTAACACCGGAAACAGCTCATAGACGCGATCCAGGTTTTTCTGAATCCGGATTTTGTCTTTGCGCAGGGGATAGGCCCCCATCATGAGATTTTTTTGCACGGATAGCTGGGGAAACAACTGGCGTCCCTGGGGACACAGCACCAGGCCCAGATCCACAATTTTATGCACCGGCATCTGATAGATGGGAATCCCGTTGAACTCAACGGCTCCGGAGCCGGGCTTTAACACCCCGGCAATGGTCCGAAACAGGGTGGTTTTGCCTGCGCCGTTGTTGCCCAGCAATGCCACGAATTCCCCCCGCTTGATTTCCAGGGAGACATCATGGATAATGTGGAGTCCACTGATTTGCGTATGCACCTGTTTGAGCTTCAGCATTATTTGACTTCCCCTCCCAGGTAGGCCGTGATCACTGCCTGATCCGATTTCACATGGTCAGGCGTTCCCTCGGCGATTTTTTTGCCGTAATTTAAAACAACAATGCGGTCAGCCATGCCCATGATCATCTGCATCTTGTGCTCGATGATACAGACTGTGGTGCCGTGATCCCGGATCTTGTTGATCAGATCCGTTATCCGGTCGGTTTCCTCCTGAATCAAACCGCCTGTGGGCTCGTCGAGCAAAAGAATCTGCGGCTGGCTGACCAGGGCGATACCCATTGCCAGGCGCTTTTGTTCCTCCTGGGACAATACCGGCACGAACTGATCGCTTTTTTCCTCCAGACCCAAAAACTCAAGGGTTTCCATGGACTTCTGATAGGCTTCGGCCTGATCGTGTTTCCATGCCCGGGTATGTAAAAGGGTATTCCAGAAACCCAGCCGGGTGCGCCACTTATAGGCAATCATGAGATTGTCGATCACCCTGAGCTGGTCAAAAAGGCTGGTGGTCTGAAAAGTTCTGGCAACCCCTTTGCCGGCGATTTTATAAGGTCTCAGACCGGTGATGTCCTGTTCGTGGATAAACACATTTCCGGAAGTAGGTGGCAGGGTTCCGGTGATCAGATTGAAAACCGTTGATTTTCCGGCCCCGTTAGGGCCGATGATCGCCAGAATTTCACCCTTGATGATTTCAAAATTCAGGTCCTGGACGGCAACCAGGCCCTCAAAACGCTTGGTCAGAGATTCAACACGAAGCATGTCCACTCCTGATATTTATTGTTGACGCCAGGCGGCGACTTTTTGGTTCAACTGACGCAGACCGCCCACAAACCCCTGGGGAAAATAAATAATCACAAAAACCAGCAAAGCACCGAAAATCAGCATTCGAAAATCCCCCAGAAACTGCATGAATTCCATGATAATGGGAATGGCAAAGGCGCCCACAACAGGCCCGCTCAAAGTGGCCATACCGCCGAGAATCAAATAAATCAAAAAATTAAAAGTCATCATATAACCGGCAGCGCTCGGGCTGACCGCACCGATAATGGCGGCATACATGCCGCCGGCCAGGCCGGCGATAAAATTGGCGATCACAAAGGAAATCAGCTTGGTGGCAAAGGGATTGATGCCCACGGCATCGGCCAGGGGCTCATTATTGCGCACAGCCATCAGGCTCAACCCGAAAACAGAGAAAACAAGCCGGCGAAGAACAAAGATTGTCAGCAGGAGCGCGGCCAGTGCCAGGTAATACAAGGGTGTCTGGGTGAAAAATTCAATGGGGCCGACAACGGGCACGGGTATGGGAGATGGCCTGGGTATGCCGAAAATCCCGTTGTGGCCGCCTGTCAGCTCAATCCAGTTGCCGGCCACAATCCACAGAATCACCCCGAAACAAAGGGTGACAATGGCAAAATAAGAGCCCCGGGTCCGCAGGGAGGGCAGTCCCACAAAAAAACCAATGAAAGCGGCAATCAGGGCGGCGGCCGGAAGCGCAAGCCAGAAGGAGATGCCGGCCTTGGTCATGATGGCCACCCCGTAGGCGCCTATGCCGAAAAACGCTCCGTGGGCCAGGGATGCCTGACCCGTAAACCCGATGATGAGGTTCATGGCCGATACGGCAATGGCAAAAATCAGGCTCATGGTCACGATCTGAAAAATATAGGCATCCGGGACATACCAGGGTAAAGCCAGGGCTGCGATGAGTATGGCTGCGTAAAGAAGCCGGGTGTGAACGGGTTTTGTAAACACAGTTTAAACCTCCCTTTTGCCGAATAAACCGGTTGGCTTGATGGACAAAATCAGAATCAGCGCTCCGAAGGCAAAAACGTCCTTGTAGGCCGCAGAAATATATCCGCCGCCCAGCGCCTCAATGAGTCCCAGGATGTATCCGCCCAGGATGGCGCCGGGGATGCTTCCCATGCCGCCGAGAATTACGATGACAAACGCCTTCATGCCAAGGATGGCGCCCATGGCCGGTGAAAGCATGAAAATCGGCGAAATCAGACTGGCCGCCACCGCTGCCGTGGCCGCGGAAATGGCAAAAGTCATGGCCGAAACCCGGTTGACGTTAATTCCGGTCAGCATTGCGCCTTCACGGTTCTGGGCCACCGCCTCGATTGTTGTGCCCATGATCGTCTTTTTCATGAACAAATGAAGCGCCATGATCAGGGCCACGGCACCCATAATAACCAGCAGCCGCTGGATGCCTATGGTCATACCCAGAAAATGAACGATCTGGGGATGCGGATTGGGCACCCGCAATCCCTGGGGTCCCCATACCACCAGGGCCAGGGCTTCGAGGAACAAAAGCGCGCCAATGGCTGCGATAAAAGCATTGATATGGGGCTGATTGTTTAACGGCCTGTAGATAAAACGCTCCATGAGAACACCCACCAGGCCAAGGCAAATCACGGAAAATATCAAGCCGAACCAGTAGCCCAGCCCCATGGTGACGCCGAAGTAGTAAAGCAGATACCCGCCCAGCATGTAAAGGTGGCCGTGAGCAAAGTTGGGGATGTTTAAAATCCCCATCACCAGGGTCAGCCCCAGAGCGACAATCGCATAGGTGCTGCCGAACATGATGCCGTTGAAAACCTGCTGCAGGAAAAGTTCCATCAACTCTCACCCTTTGTTGGCAAATCAAGCCGATGGCCGCCGAAAAAACTCCGGCGGCCATCCGTTTGTCAGAAAGAAAAAAAGCCAGCTTTTACTTATTATATCCTTCAAGTGATATCCAGCGGGTCTCAATTCCGCTTGGCGCCATTTCCTTATACTTTTCAAAAGATTTTTCATCCCCGGGCCACCAGATATACTGATAGGCCTCGGCATAGTCCCCGTCTGCAATCACACCCGCTGTTGCCGGCACCAGGAGCTTGGTTTCCCGGGTTCCAAGATAAGGGGTGGGAACATTTTCTTCGCTCTGGGGCAGGACCTTGGCCATGGCTGCCTTGATGGCTTTTGGGTCCTCGACGGTGCCCGCCTCTTGCATAGCGTCAAAAACAATGTTGAGTGCCGAGTAATTGAGCATGGCCTCAAAGGTGTTGTGAACGCCGAATTCTTCCTGGTAACGTTTATTGAATTCCTTTACCACGGGCGACGGCACATCAAGCACCTGTGCAATGCCGATAACATTGTTCATCAATGAAAGATCGCAGTCAAAGACCACGTTTGCGATATAGTCCATCTTTGCCTGATCAACGAGAACAAATCCGCCCTCAAACCCGAGATTCCGGGCCTGTTCAATAACCAGTCCCGTGGGTTCCGACGGCCCCCCGATGAGCAGGAAATCCGGATCTGTTGCCAAAGCCGCGCTCAGCTGGGAGGAGAAATCCGTGTCCGTGTAATAATTGGCCGGCTTGTCCGCCGTGATTTCCCCGCCGAGCTCGGTCCAGTGATGCCTGAAGGTCTCGCGCCATTCGTCCCCGTAAGCCCCCAGGGTCACCACCATGGCCGCCTTGCGCCAGCCCTTTTCCCAGGCCATGTCGGAGAATGCCTTTACATATGCGGTAAACGGGGGTGGAATGGATGCGGTGAGATCATTGTCCATCTGATCGATTTTAGGGGTGCTGGAATAAGCCATGAGCAGAAACTCGGAGCCGGGCTGCTCATTTACCTGCATCAGCGGGGCGATGGTGTTGAACACCGGGTTGAAAATCACCCTGGCCCCTGCCCTTGAACGCATGCGGCGGGCATTGTTGACCGCCGCGGTGGGATCAATCATGTCGTCATAGGTTTCAAGCTTAAACGTGTATTTTTCACCATCAATGATGATCCCGCCTTTTGCATTGATGTCTTGGACCGCCATTTTCAGGCCGTTTACATTATCCCGTCCGTAACCGGAGCCCGGACCGCTCAAAGGACCGGTAAATCCGATCACCGCTTCTGCCGCCCATGCACCTGAAACCATCAGCACAGCTGCCAGAAGCCCGAATACCAGGCTCAACGAAAAACGCTTGACACTTTTCATCACTTCCCCCTCTTTTTTGTTTGAGATGTCTCAAAGATCCCCTGACTCCGCATATGCCCCGCTCAAAAGCAAGGCGCTTTGCCAAAAGGATCACGTGCTGCACCGGATGCATCCACGAGCGGACCCATCCGGTGATAAAAAGCAAATCTGTTTTTTGACATCATCTCTGCTGCGATGAACATGGGTTTTACTTTATATACTCTTCTATGGGCAGATACCGGCTTGTCACCTCCCGTTCGGGTATTTTCTCCAGCACTTTTTCGTATTCCGCCTCGGTTTTGGGCCACCAGATATTCTGATTGGGCCTCTGATACGCACCGTCTTTGATCACCTGCACGGTGCCGGGCACCAGAAGCCGCGTACCCCGGATGCCCATGTAGGCGACAAGGCTTTTTTCCGGCTCCATGGGCAGAATCCCGGAGAATGCCGCCTTGATGGCCTTTGGGTCATCCACGCTGCCGGCGGCTTCCATGGCCGCGGCCACCATGCGCATGGCAGCATAGTTTAACACGTTCTCCGAGGTATCCTCTCCGCCGTATTTGCTGACATAACGCTCATGGAATTTTTCCATGACGGGCCTGGGCGCGATATCCAGGGTCCGGGCCACGCCGATGACGTTGTTCATCAGGGAAAGATCGCCGTCAAAGGCGACATTGGCGATATAATCCATCTTGGCCTGGTCCACCATGATCATCCCGCCGTCAAACCCCATGCTTCTGGCCTGTTCAATGACAAGGGCCGTGGTATCCGAGGGGCCGCCAATGAGCAGAAAGTCCGGATTTTTGGCCAAAACCGCGGCCAACTGGGATGAAAAATCGGTTTCCGCATAATAGTTGGCCGGTTTGTCGGCCACGATCTCTCCCCCGATATCCTCCCAATGCTCGGCAAAGGTTTCCCGCCATTCATCTCCGTAGGCGCCCAGGGTCACCACCATGGCACCTTTGCGCCAGCCCTTCTCCCAGGCGATGTCTGCATAGGCCCATGCATAGGCCTTAAACGGCGGAGGAATGGAAATGGTCAGATTATTGTCAATGAAATCAATTGCCGGTGTGCTTGTATAGGCCATGAGCAGAAACTCGGAGCCGCGCATTTGATTGATTTCCATCAGTGGTGCCAGGGTATTGAACACGGGATTGAAGATTACATTGGCCCCGTCCCTGGATTTGAGCCTTCTGGCGTTGTTGACCGCAGCGGTAGGATCAATGTGATCGTCATAAGTTTGGAGTCTGAAGCTGTATTTTTCACCGTCCACCGTGATTCCGCCGGCCTCGTTGATATCCTTGATGGCCATTTCCAGGCCTGCCACATTGTCGCGTCCGTACTGGGCGGCCGGTCCGCTCAGCGGGCCGGTAAACCCGATGACCACTTCCCCGGCCCAGGCGCCGGAAGCAAACAGCCCCATTGCCAGCATTGCTGTCACGAAAATCCATGGAAAAGGCTTCCATCTTCGCATCTTGCTCCCCTCCTTTGGGTTTATGATGGGGCAGGCAAGGGCCGAAAAAGCACTGCCCTCCGCAGGCGCGGCTTTCAGTCTGCAGGACCGCCCTGCCCGTTTATAACACCTTTGGGACTACCGGTTGGCTTTCCGGTATCCCAGACGATCCATGGCGATAATGTGCTTGCAGATATTGGCTGATCCCTCAACCAGCACATAGGTGGGGATATCCCGGTAATACCGGGCCAGGGAGTACTCCGTGGAATACCCGTAAGCGCCCATGATGCGCATGGTGGATTCCGCGCACCGCATGGCCACCTCTCCGGCCATGTACTTGGCCTGGGCCACTTCAAAGCCGTTGTTGAGCTTGCCCTGGTCCTTCTGCCAGGCAGCCTTGTATACCAGCAGGCGTGCGGCCTCGATATCGGTTGCCATCTTTGCGATCAGTTCCTGGTTCATCTGAAACTTGCCGATCTGCTGGCCGAACTGAACGCGCTGGTTGCAGTATTTCAAGGCCATTTCATAGCATGCCCGGGCACATCCCACGGCACCGGCCGCCGCAGACAGCCTTGTGTTGGCAAGGGAGCTGAAAACGATTTTGGCCCCGTCACCGGGCTGGCCCAGCAGGTTCTCCTTGGGAACGGGGGTGTTGTTGAAAAAAATTTCCCCCGTGGGCGAGGAGTGAGACCCCAGCTTGTCAATATCCGAGGTGGTGATGCCCGGAAAATTCTTGAGTTCCACGGCCAGTGCGGACAGGCCCTTGGTCTTGGCCTCCTGGTCGGTATAGCAGTAAATCACGGCCACATCAGCCTGGTTGGCATTGGAAATCCAGGTCTTGGAGCCGTTTAACACAAAATGATCCCCCTTGTCCTCGGCCACTGTCTCCATGGACATGACATCAGATCCCGCATTGGGTTCGGTGATGCCAAAGGCGCCCAGCATCTCTCCGGCGCACAGTTTTGGGACATACTTTTTTCTGGCCGCCTCTGTGCCGTAAAGATAAATGGGGTAGGCGCATCCGATCCCGATGAGATTGATCTGGACCCGCAGGGAACTCGAAGCCCGGGCGATTTCCTCGGTGATGATGGCCGCGGCCATCCAGCCGGCGTCCTCGCCGCCGTATTCCTCCGGAATCACGGTGCCGATAAAGCCCAGTTCAGCCATGGGCTTGATGGCCTCTTTGACCGGCAGGTAGTTGTCCGCATCCCACTGGTCGGCATTGGGGGCGATTTTCTTGTCTGCAAATTCCCGTACGGCTTTTTGCAGCATTTTATGTTCTTTGGAAAGTTCAAATTGCATGCAGAAATCTCCTTCTATAATAGATGGCACCGCAAAAAGTCTGATTTCAGATGGCGCAGTAAAAGTTCAAGATCAAGGCTTGCGCAATTTCGAAGAATGCAGCGTAGTTATCCGTACGTGAAATTCTGAAAAATTGCGCGTAACGCAGATATTTGACTTTTACGGCGCCATCAAAATTGACTTCTTTCAAATATTGCGGCAATGCCCAGACCGCCGCCCCCGCAGATGCACTCCAGGCCGGTTTTGGCACCGGTTCTGCGCATTTCGTGCATCAGGGTCACCAGAACCCGCACGCCGGTGGCGCCGATGGGATGGCCCAGGGAAATGCCCGAGCCGTTGACGTTGACCTTGCCGTAATCATCGGGAGAAACACCCATATCCTTTAAATCCGCAAGCACCTGAGCGGCAAAGGCTTCCTGAATCTCGATGAGTTCCATGTCCTCTAACCGGGCACCGGCCAGGCCCATGGCTTTTTTCACCGCGGCATTGACCGTCAGATGGGTACGGGTGGGATCGGCTCCGGCCGCAGCAACGGATTTGACTGCAGCAAAGGGCTCAACTCCCAGTTCCCTGGCCTTTTTTTCAGACATGAGCACCACAGCCGCAGCACCGTCGTTTTCACTCGAGGAATTGCCGGCCGTGCACACCCCCCCGAGCACCGGGGTGAGCCGGGCCAGCTTTTCCATGCTTGTATCCCTGCGCGGGGTTTCATCTTTGTCAACCACCACAGGGTCTCCCTTTTTCTGAGGGACAGAGACGGCAATCACCTCCTGGTCGAATTTTCCCTGATCCCAGGCGGCGCACGCTTTTTTCTGGCTTTCAAAGGCCCACTGGTCGCATTCCTCCCGGGTTACGTCTTCCTCCACAGCAGCGGTTTCAGCCCAGGACATCATGGAGGGCAGCTTGCCGTAGCGGTGTTCGGGCTGGCTCATAACCCGGGCCCGCTGGATTCTGTCATAAAACGGCAGTCCCCAGATGGACATATCCCCATGGCCCCGGGGCATTCCCTTTTGTCCGCCGATTCCCCACTTGATATCCCCGGGCAGGTAAAACTCGGCATTGGACATGCTCTCCACGCCCCCGGCCACAACAATTTCCGCATCCCCGCTTTTAATCAAAGAGGCGCCCAGCCGGATGACTTCCAGCCCGGTGCAGCAGCGGCGATCAATGGTAAAGCCGGGAATTTCCTCAGGCCAGTTGGCGTTTAGCAGGGCCATGCGCGCGATATTGACATATTCGCCGTTCTGGTAGGCCTGTCCCATGATCACTTCATCCACCCGGCCCGGCTCGATGCCGGCCCTGGCCACGGCCTCGTTTAGCACCATTGCGGCCAGATCATAGGCCTGTATTGTTCGCAGGCCGCCCATATATGCACCCACCGGCGTTCGCACGCCGTTTGCGATCACAATGCGGTCATCAGACATCACTTGCTCCTTGAAACGTTGACTTTATTAAAATGCCGTATCGGCAATTTCGACAATCTCCCGGCCCTGGCGCGTGCAGGTGCCGGCGCGCTGAATGGTATGGGGCAGCACCATGTCGGCAAAAAACGTGGCCTGGGCCACCTTGCCCCGGAAAAACTCGTTTTTCCGGCCCTTTTTCCGGGCCCGGTCCCAGGCGATGCAGGCCATGTCCAAAAGCCGCCACACCATCACCAGATCCCCGAAGCACAACAGGGCCGGATACGTGTAAGAAGCCCACTGAAGGGGATCATCCTTGCTGCGGCGGCTCATTTCATCAGCCATTTCCCGCACCCGGGCAAAGGCGTTTTCCAGATCCCGCACATGGCCGCCCAGATGCTCATGATCCCGCCGGGCATCAATAAAATTTTCCAGCTCTCTGGCAAATGCGGCAAACATGGCCCCGTCATTGATCCGCATTTTTCGGCCCATCAGATCAATGGCCTGAATCCCGTTGGTTCCCTCGTAGAGGCTCATGATCTTGGCATCGCGCATATACTGTTCAATTGGGTAATCCCGGCAGTAGCCGTAGCCGCCCAGGCACTGCATGGCCGTTTCGCAGACCCGGAAACCCGCATCCGAGCAATAGGCCTTGACAATGGGGGTCATGAAATCGGTAAGGGCCTGGTAATGCTGCCGGCTTTGCTCATCTTCGCCTTCAGCGGCCAGATCCGCCCAAAAGGCGGCCGTATAGATCATCGAGCGCATACCGTCCACCGAGGCCTTCATCCACAGCAGCATCCGGCGCACATCCGGATGATGGATAATGGACACATAGCCGTCTTTTCTTTTGGCCGGATCCCTGCCCTGGACCCGCTGGCGGGTGTATTCCAGGGCGTTCTGATAGGCCGTGCTGGCCAGGGTCATCCCGGACACACCCGTATTGATCCGTGCGGAATTCATCATCTGGAACATGTGGGCCAGGCCGCGGTTGGGCTCGCCGCACAAATACCCCACACACCCGTCTTTTGCACCAAAGCTCAGGGCTGCTGTGGGAGAGGCGTGCAGGCCCAGCTTGTCCTCGATACCCGTGCAGACCACATCATTGAATTTTCCCACACTGCCGTCCTCATTTAACCGGTACTTGGGCACAACAAACAGGGATATGCCGCGGACCCCCTCAGGGGCGCCGTCAATACGGGCAAGCACCAGGTGCACAATGTTATCGGCAATGTTGTGTTCCCCCCAGGAGATAAAAATCTTGCTGCCCTTGATTTTATAATCATCTCCTTCCGGATACGCGACTGTCTGGGTGGCGGCCAGGTTGGAGCCGGCATCAGGCTCTGTCAGACACATGGTGCCGGAAAATGTGCCGTCATACATCCGGGGGACAAAAGCCTTTTTAAGATCCGTGGTGCCGAAGCTTTCAATCAGGTGGGCGGCGCCGTGGGTCAGGCTCGGGGCCATGTTAAAGGACTGGCAGGCCCCGTACATGAAATCATTGACCACAATGCGCATCATGTGGGGAAAGCCCTGGCCGCCGTACTCGGGGTCCCGGGCCGCTGCTGTCCAGCCGTCCTGTCCGTATGTGCGGAAAACCTCGGCAAACTCCGGCGGGCAGCGCACCTGTCCCTTCTCGTAGCGGATGCCCTGCTCTTCGCCGATCTCGTTTAAGGGGGCCACGGCTTTTTTGGCAAACCGGATGGCCTCTGTGACCAGCAGATCCAAAGTTTCTTCGGTCAATGACCGGTAACGCTTAAGGCTGCAGAGACTGCCGTAGCCGAGCTGTTCCTTTAATATGAAAAAGATGTCTTTCTGGTTGATTTTAAAATGCGTCATAACAAATCCTCGGGCAAATCCTTAATTGAATTAGACAAACGAAGAAAAATCCGGAAGCCGGTGTTGAAAAAACGCCCTATGATGCCCGGTTGAGGTTTTCCCATATGATGGAGTAGCCCTGCCCTCTGCCCACGCACATGGTGGTCAGGCCATAGCGGGCATTTGGGTTTTCTGCAAACAGGCCTTTCATGAAAGCCACCAGCCTGGGCCCGGAAGCGGCAAGGGGATGGCCGTAGGCAATGGCCCCGCCCCACTTGTTCACACGGGGGTCATCTGCAGCCACGCCAAGGCGGTCCAGGCAGTAAAGGGCCTGGACGGCAAAGGCTTCATTGATTTCAATGATGTCCATGTCATCCATGGTCAGCCCGGCTTTTGCCAGGGCTTTTTGAGTGGCCGGGACCGGTGCGGTGCCCATGATTGTGGGATCCACGCCGGCAACACCGGTGGACACCCACCGCATTTTGGCAACAAGGCCGTGTTTTTCCGCCATGTCCCGGCTCATGAGCAGCACCACGGCAGCCCCGTCATTTAATCCCGAGGAATTGCCCGCTGTCACACGGCCGCCCTGCTCCCGAAACGGGGTCTTTAGCTTGGACAGGCCTTCCAGGGTGGTTTCGGGGCGGGGATGCTGATCCTTGCCTGCAACGGTTTTTGTACCGTCGGGCAGCTGTACTTCAACGGGCACGATCATGTGGTCCATTTTTCCCGCAGCCACGGCCTCATCGGTTTTGCGCTGGCAGTGATAAGCGTATTCATCAGCCATCTGCCGGGTGAACTCCGGGAACCGGTCATGGATATTTTCCGCTGTCATGCCCATGTTAAAGGCTGAAGGACCGCCCAGCATCTGCTCGGCATCCGGGTGGGGATCGCGCATAAATCCCATGGGCAGATGGCCCATGTGCTCCACTCCGCCGGCCAGAAGGCAATCTGCCATGCCGCAGGCAATATGGCTGGAAGCAAAACCCACTGCGGTCAGCCCGCTTGCGCACATGCGATCAATGGAACATCCCGGAATCTCCCATCCCCAGTCTGCCAGAATCGGAATCAGGCGGCCGATGGTCCCCCCCTGTTCCTTGACCTGGTTGGTGACCCCCCAGATGCTGTCTTCCACCATGTCCGGCAAAAAGCCGCTATTGCGCTCAACAAGCGCCTTTAACAAAGGGATGCACAGATCTTCGGCCCGCGTATTCCAGAAGATTCCCTTTTCACCGGCACGGCCGAAAGCGGTCCGCACGGCATCGACTACCACCACATCGCTGAAAGGACTGGACATTTATGCATCTCCCGTTTCCTCTGTACCGATCCGGTCTTTACCGGATCCGGGCTGCAGCAAGGGCCACCCTGGTCGGCGATCCTTGTGCGGTGATTGTATAAGAAGAAAAATTAGCGGAGAAAACCAAGTCTGTCAATGCTCTTTTTGAAAAAATCATAGTTCCATTTAAAAAAAACAATGTTTTTTATTATCCAACTAAAAATAAGCCTTGACATTTAAAAATAAATTTTAGTATGTTTCAATTTTGATAGAATAAAGATCGATCAACCCAATAACCGGTGTATACAATGACGAACAAAACTCCCAAAAGCAGCCAAAAAAATCTGAAAAACCCCAAAAAAGCCGCAGCCATCTTAAAGGCCGCTGAGTACATTTTTGCCCGGAAGGGTTTTCAGACCGCCACGATTTCCGATATCGCCAAAAAGGCCAAGGTATCGGAAGCAACCATTTACGAATACTTCTCATCCAAAGAAGAGCTGCTGTTTGCCATTCCCGCGGAAATCATCCAGCAGTACCAGGAAAAAAACCGCGAGATTCTGCCCTACATACACGGTGCCGCAAACAAACTGCGCTTTTTGATCCACCGCCACCTGGCCCTTTACGAGGACAATCCGGATTACGCCAACGTGGTGATGCTGATTTTAAAGGGCAATCCCAACTTTTTAAAAACCGAGGCCTACCGGGTTGTTCAATCCTCTGCGCGAAACTACATCCAGGTGCTGGAAGAAGGCATCGAAAGCAATGAATTCCGGCCGGACCTGGACCCGTATGTGATCCGTGCCATGATCTGGGGCAGCATCGAGCACCTGGTCACCCGAAAAAGCCTGCTGGGCAAGCCCGAAAATCTGACAAGCCTGACAGATACGCTTTTTAACACCCTTTTCGCCGGCATCCGCGCCACTGCCGAGCAACCCCCCGTCAACATCAACGTCCACATGACAAGATCCGAATAACACCCCCGATCCAAAAGGCCCTTACTCCTCAATGCCGCAGAGGCTTTTGGCCATCTGCTGTTTCTGCTGCATGTTCACCTGGCGGGCAATCATGATCCGCTGAGCCTGGGGTGAGCCCGCCCCGTGCATGGATTCGGTGAGATAACCCACTGCAGCGGTTCCCAAAGTCAGGTTTTCAATAAGCCGCAGAATACGGCGGCGGTTTTCAGTTGGCACATCCGCACTGGCACCGTAATATTTTTCCAGCCAGTGGGCGGTTTCCGAAGAGGCAAAATCAGCAGCCGACGGCAGGGTCACCATGAGCCCGCCGGCCACGTCCTGGGCCAGCCTGGCGATTTCATAGGGAAAACGGGTCACGTTTTGCTTTGACACATTGGCCAGCAGGGTGTTGACGCTGTAGGTGCCGCTGGGTTCTCTATGGCCTTCTGCGGCGCATGACAAAGATCCGCAGAAAAGGGTTTCATTAAGATGGTTCATCTCAATGATTTTGTCCTTTACATGGGAGGCTCCCTGGGTGCCGTTGTATTCGGCCACGGTCTGGGTGGCCCCGATGAGCACATCGCCCACCCCGGACTTGCAGGCATAACTCTGGCGGTGATAGCCGGCAAACTTTTCCACGAGAACGCCGGCAAACTCATATTCCCGGAACATGAAAACCCGGTCCCAGGGGACAAACACATCATCGAAGATCACCAGGGCCTCATGTCCGCCGAATGCCGGATTTCCGGTATCGAGCCGGGTCTGCTCGGTCTTTCGGGTGTCACAGGACTGGCGCCCCATGATATAGGTAATGCCCTCAGCATCGCTGGGCAGGGCAAAGCAGACCGCATAGTCCCGGTCTTGCTCGCGCATGGCAATGGTGGGCATGACAATGATTTCATGGGAATTGACCGCCCCGGTCTGATGAGCCTTGGCCCCGCGCACCACAATGCCCTCTTCGGTCTCCTTTACCACATGCACGTACATGTCCGGGTCCGGCTGCTTGTGGGGCGGAAGGGAGCGGTCCCCCTTCGGGTCGGTCATGGCCCCGTCACAGGTGAGATCATTTTCCTGCACATATTCAAGGTATTTCAAAAACCGGTCTTTGTATTGGGTATCATACTTGGCGTCAATGTCATGGCTGACAATGGAAATGGCATTTAAGGCATCCATGCCCACACACCGCTGAAAACAGCAGCCGGTGTGGGCTCCGAGCAGCCGGCCCATTTTTGTTTTTTTTACCAGGTCGGAAACGCTTTGATGGATATGGGTAAACCGGTTGATCTTCTTTCCGGTCAAATGCGAGGTTGCGGTCATCAGATCTTCGTGTTCCGGCTGATGGGCCAGTTCATAGGTCTTGGCCACCGCATTCATGGAAGGGCGGATAATGGGATGATCCACAGGATTGGAGATGCGCTCGCCAAACATGTAGACCACAAGGTTTAGTTTTCGAAGGCTTTCTTCATATTGCCGGGCTGTCATCATGGTGGCACCTCTATATGTAAAATTGTTTTATTTCTGTGGATGCAAAACAAACTCGCCTGCTGCATGCACGTCTGCTGCGGATCTGATTTCAAAAATATAGCCGTTTTCCCCTTTTTTCAAGGCTGCGCAGACCTCCGGGGTTTGTCCGGGGATTTCCCTGTTGTACTGGATGACAATAGCGCCGAACTTCAGGCGGTTTTCCAGCAGGGGTGCAGCCAGGGTTTCAAGATAGTCAAAGTACAGGGCATTGTTGACATGCCCCAGGGGGTCATAATCCGAAGAGCGGATGGCAATTGTCCGTGTGATGTCGGGCTCATGGATGGCCGGCGGCTTCCAGCGGTCCAGGTCAGCATCCAGGGCAACATCTGTCTCCACGGTATAGCTTTGGGCCACATCTCCGGGCACCTTGAGAATTTTTTTGCGGACAAGATCAATGTAGAGCCACAGGCTGGCGGCGGACACGCTTTTGCGCCCCTGCTGATAGATTTCAAAATCCCGGTATGACCGAAACCCACGGGTGCCCTTGTGCCAGGTCACGATTTCCAGGGGCGCGCCGAAAACCGGCTGGTTGTGCACCTGTAATGCAAGACGATACAGGACCCAGGCTTTCTGCTGCTTTAACATATCCGGGGTTGCATACCCGGCCTGTTGGGAATGCAGGGCAGCGGCCTGCTGCATGCAGTTAAGCAGGACCCTGGGCCGCAGGACAAAGTCTTCATCCACTTCAAATAAACAAATATCCCTGCTGGTGGCAACTTTCATGGGCTCTCCTGCAAAATGCCGGCGGCGGCGGACTTATTGGTCTTTTTATCCGCCGAAGCAGTCATCAGCGATATCAATGGCCGCACTGACGGGCGAAACAATGGAATCCATCTTTCCCATGGCCGGGGGCAGCAGATTGCAAATGAAAAATTCAGCCGTCTGCACCATGCCCTGATAGTAGTTTTTATCCTTTTTGCGCACTTTGGCCGCCAATTTTTCCGAGGCCACGCAGGCCCGCCACAACAGCATCCATGCCACAATCACATCACCGGTGGCCTCCAGAAACGGAAATGCATAGGCATAGGCGGTTCTGATCTGATCAGCAGAGCCCTGCCCGGACACTTTGCCCGCGGCCTGCTCCAGCCTGGCCAGCGCCCGGGCCAGAACATCGGCCAGGTCCGTGAGAGCCGGTATATCCCTTGCCCGGGAAATGGTTTTTCCCACGTCTTCGACAAAACAGGCAAACAAGCGCCCGTTTTTGAGCCGCAGTTTGCGCCCGATGAGATCCATGGCCTGAATGCCGTCTGTGCCCTCGTAAATGGAGGTGATCCGGCAGTCGCGCATGAGCTGCTCCACCGGAAATTCCCGGGTATACCCGTATCCGCCGTAGACCTGCATGGCGGTTGCGCAAACGTCAAAGCTGCGCTGACTGCAGTAAGCCTTTGCCAGGGGGATGAAAAAATCAATGAGATCCTGGTCGGTTTCAGACCGGCTGCCTTCCGGGTCGGCGTTTTTGCGGTCCATAAGAAGCGATACATAGTAGATAAAGCTTCGCATGCCGTCCACATGAGCTTTCATCCACATCAGCATCCTGCGGACATCCGGATGGGACACAATGGGCACGTTTGGCGCCTCGGGATCCTTTCCCGCGGCAATGTCTCTTCCCTGGATGCGCTGTTTGGCATAATTGGCTGCATACAAATACGCCACAGAGGCATAGGTAAATCCCTGAAAACCCACGTTTAAGCGTGCCTCATTCATCATGTGAAACATAATGGGCATGCCCTGGTTTTCCTCGCCAAGCAAAAGGCCCCGGCACTGTCCTTTCTGGCCAAGTGCGATGCTGCAGGTGGCGCTGGCGTGGATACCCATCTTTTTTTCCACCCCGGTGCAGACCACATCATTTGGCTCCCCGGGCGAGCCGTCCGCATTGACCCGGATCTTTGGCACAATGAAAATGGAAATCCCCCGGGTGCCCGCAGGCGCTCCCTCCACCCGGGCCAGGACCGGATGGATGATATTTTCGGTGAGATCATGTTCGCCGTTGGTGATAAATATCTTGTTTCCGGTAATCGAGTAGGTGCCGTCAGCGTTTTTGCGCGCTGATGTGGTCAGTGCACCCACATCGGATCCGGCCTCGGGTTCGGTCAGCAGCATGGTGCCGCCCCACTGGCCCTTGTAGAGCTTTTTGACAAAAAGAGCCTTTTGTTCGGGTGTGCCAAACAGCTCGATCATCTTTCCGGTGCCGTGTCCCATCATGCCGTAATTGGCCAGGCAGTAGTTGGCGCCCCAGATATATTCCAGCACAGCGGTGTTGATCATGTTGGGAATGCCCTGGCCGCCGTATTCCGGGCTTTCGATCATCGAAGTCCATTCCCCGTCGAGCAGCAGGCGGAAAGGACGGTGAAAGCATTCCGGCACCCGCACTTGCCCGTTTTCAAAAACAACGCCCTGCTCATCGCCTAACGCATTTGTGGGCAGAATCTCTTTGACGGCAAGGTTGCGGGCCTCTGTGATGAGCATGTCGAAAAGTTTTTTGTTCTGATCGGCAAACTTGTGAAAGCGGGTCAACTGCTCTGCATCAAACTGCTCATAGAGCACAAAATCGATATCTCTGCGGTCTGCAAGAATCTGGGCCATGATTTTTGTTCTTTCTTTGTCTATAAAGTCAAAACGGTTATGCCCGCTCAGCAACCAGGGCGGTCCCCATTCCGCCGCCGGCGCAAAGGGAGGCAACACCTTTACTGAGATTGCGGCGTTTCATTTCAAAAAGCAGTGTGGTGGTAATCCGGGCGCCCGTGGCGCCCACGGGATGGCCGAGGCTGATGCCGCTGCCATTGACATTGGTGATGTCCCGGTTGAGCTCAAGGGCCTTTTCACAGGCCAGATACTGGGCGGCAAAGGCCTCGTTGATCTCAAAAAGCTCAATGTCGGCAATGGAAAACCCGGCTTTTTTCAGGGCCTTTGGAATGGCCTCAACAGGTCCGATGCCCATGATATCCGGATCCACGCCGACAGTGGCAGCAGAGGAAACCACCGCCAGCACCGGCAGGTTGAGTTCTCTGGCTTTTTCCGCAGACATCAGAAGCATTGCCGCGGCACCGTCGTTGATCCCAGAGGCATTTCCGGCCGTCACCGTACCGTCGGGTTTAAACGCCGGCTTGAGCCTGGCAAAGCCTTCCATGGACACGTCCCTGCGGGGGTGTTCGTCCGTGTCCACCGTACGGGTCTCTTTTCCGGCTTTAACCTCCAGGGGCAGGATTTCATCTTTGAACCTACCCTGATCAATGGCTGCCACTGCCCGCTGATGACTGGTCAGGGCCAGCTCATCCTGGGCCTGGCGGCTGATGTCATATTTCTCCGCCAGATTTTCAGCAGTAATGCCCATGGCCGGGCCAATGCCGAGCTCTGTCAGAGAATCCCACATGGAATCGCGGACCTGGGTGTGGCCCATGCGAGCGCCGTTTCGCATTTTCTCTATGGTGTAGGAGGCATTGCTCATGGAATCGGTTCCACCGGCCATGATCACATCCGCCTCCCCGCATTTGATCTGGTAATAGGCCATCTGGATGGCCGACATGGAGGACGTGCAGTTGCGATGAAGGGTAATGCCGGCAACGCTTACAGGAAGACCCGCCTTTACCGCGGCCACCCGGGCCAGGTTGTTTTCCCGGTAGGTTTTCTGATAGTTGCAGCCCCAGAACACGTCCTCGACAATGCCGGCGTTAATGCCGGTTGTTTCCACCAGCGCCCGGATCACCGGAATGGTCAGATCCAGGGCCCCCAGGGATTGAAACACCCCCCCGAATTTGCCCACAGGCGTTCTGACCGCTGCTGTAATGACCACTTCCTTCATGGGTAAACCTCTCCTGGTATGATTTTATTCCTCTGGTATACAGGAAACATGTCTTCACATCAGACTATCAAAATCCATGCCATTATAGTCAGCTGATAGGCCGCCTTTTGAATAGAGGATAACCAACCGGAAGAAATGAAAAAAAGGAAGGGCTTACCAAATGTCATCCAGCCATTGCAGCCGGATTCGTGAATAAAAGAAACAAAATTGTCACCCCACACATGTGAAACCGGTTACACCTGGGCGGATTTTTCCGGAGCAATCTGATATTTGCGGATTTTCTGATACAAGGTCTTGCGGCTGATGCCCAGAAGCCGGGCGGATTTGGCCTTGTTCCAGTCGGTCTGCTCCAGGATTTGGGCAATTCTGCGGATTTCGTCTTCTTTTTTCATGGCCTTTGCCGGTCTGCCCGAGCGGATGCTGCCCAGAATTTCCCCGGAAATATGTTCAATGCCGATTGTACCGCCCCGGCTTAAGATCACGGCCCGTTCAATGCAGTGCTCCACCTCCCGGACATTGCCGGGCCAGTGATATTTCATAAACACATCCATCACCTCGGGGCTGACCCCGTCGATGCACATGCGGAATTTTTTCTCAAACCGGCGCACAAAATGCTCCACCAGAAGGGGCAGATCCTCGGGACGCTCGCGCAAAGGCGGAATCCGGATTTCCAGGACATTTAACCGGTAATAAAGATCCTCGCGAAACTCCCCGCGCCGGACCTTTTCCTTTAAATCCTGGTGGGTGCAGGCAATCACCCGGGCATCCACGCGCACGGAACGCGAATCGCCCACCCGCTCGAATTCTTTTTCCTGAAGCACCCGCAGCAGCTTGAGCTGGATCAGCGGCGAGATTTCCCCGATTTCATCAAGCAGCAGGGTGCCGCCGTTGGCGGCCTGAAACCGGCCGATATGGTCCCGGATCGCACCTGTGAACGCCCCCTTTACATGGCCGAAGAGTTCACTTTCCAGCAACTGTTCGGCCAGGGCCGAACAGTTGACCGTGACAAATGGCTTAAAACGCCGGCTGCCGCTGTCGTGGATGGCCCTTGCCACCAGCTCCTTGCCGGTGCCGCTTTCTCCGCGGATCAAAACAGTTGCCTCATAATCGGAAATATCTTCCACCAGGCGGTAGATCTTCTGCATCTGGTGGCTTTTGCCAATGATACGGTGAAACTGGTGCCGCTGTTCCAGCTCTCGTTCCAGATCCGTGAGACGGGTGATGTCGCGGATCACCAGCACCGCGCCCAGAAAGCTTCCTGCGGGATCCTCCAGGGGGGCGCAGGAAAGGCTTACCTTCTGCATGGGCGCGCTTTGCCGGCCGCAGGCGACCTGATAATCGCGCATGGCCCTTCTTCTGGCCAGGGTTTCCTTGACAATATCCAGGCATGCGCAGCTGCATTGCCCGTCATGGCCGCATGTAAACGCTGCCGGCAGTTTTTCTGCCTGGATCCCGCAAATCTTGGCTGCCGCGTCATTGGCCTCAACCACGTTGAGATCCGTGTCCACGGTGACAATGGCGTCATCCACGCTCCGGAAGATGGCCTCCAGCCGTCGGCGCTGGCCCATTAGCTCGTTTTCGGCCCTTTTGCGCTTGGTCACATCCCGCATCACGCACCGAAACCCGCTGACCCGCCCGTCCTCGCCCTGGATGGGGGCAATGGAGATTTCCAGGTTGCGGCGCTGGCCGTCTTTGCGGATGATCTCATAATCAAATGCCTTGTTGGACACCCCGGTCTTGTATACCTTGTTAAACGCCCGGTACACGCTCAGGGCAGTGGGCTCATCCATGTATTTGCGGTAGGAAAGCCCGTGGGCTTCTTCGGGCCCATAGCCGCTGATATGGCAAAAGGCCCGGTTAAACCGGGTAATATTGCCCCGCAGGTCGGTTTCGATAAAACCATCCTCGATACTCTCTATGATGGTTTCCAGGGATTTTTTCTCGGCTTCCAGCTCAAGCAGACGTTCCCCTAGGGACCGGCCGGAATGGTTGTTTTCTGTCATGTCCATTTTTTGCCAAAATATTCTGCGGTTTTATTGCCAATGCCAACCTGCACCATTACCACAATCGCCACCGGCAAATCACGAATCCGAAAGACCGGCTTCCATAATTTCCCGGCTTTTTTGCATCAGCTCCTTTAAGGAAAGCTGCCGGACCTGATCTGCGGAGATGGCTCCGGCCCGGCAGACCGTGATGCGGTTTTCAATGCAGGTGTGAAATAAAAACCGGCCCGGAGAAAACAACCGGTCCGTGCCCGTGACGCAAAGCACTTCCACAGGCACTCCAAACCGGCGGGCGATTTTAAACGCCCCGGGATTAAATTCCCCCAGGCGGCCGGTTCTGCTTCGGGTGCCTTCAGGGAAAATAAACACAATTCCGCCTTGTTGGAAAAAAGCAGGAAACTGCTGCATGCGGGAGAGCAACAGATCCGAAAACCCGTTGGCGGTATCCGAGGGGATATAGCCGGCTGTGCGGATGACCCGGCCGAACACCGGGGTGCGGAAAAATGCGCTTTTGACAATGGTGGTGTGTTTTTCAAAAACTGCGGTCAGCAAAACCGGGTCCAGATAGGAGCGGTGATTGGCCACCACCACGCAGGGGCCAAGACCCTCAAGGCTTTTATCCATGCGAATTTTCAAACCCGGCACAACAAAGCGCACCAGTCGGACAAAGCTTTTGAAAAACAGGTGATTGAGCCGCTGAAAGGCCCGGGTCCGGTCTGCGGCAAATAAAAACGCCCAGGCGTAAACCGGTGAGAAGAAAAAAAGAAACCCGAAAATGAAATACCCCCAAAGCACCAGGGTCACCCCGGTGTCCACCACAGGCTTGAAAAATCGGACAAACCGGCTCATATCAGAGCGCAGGGACTTTTAGCACAAGGCTGGTATTGACCCCGCCGAATGCGAAATTCTGCACGGATGCAATATCAATGGCTTTATCTTTCAATTGGGTGACATGGCCGATTCCGGTACATCTGGAATCAATATTTTCCAGGTGCAGGGTGGGGGCGACAAAGCCATTTTCCATCATGTAAAGGGTCATGATGGTTTCAATCACGCCGCAGGAGGCCATGGTATGGCCGGTGTATCCCTTCAGTCCGGTCACCATGGGCGAGTTTCCGAAAACCTGCTCAATGGCCCGGGCCTCAATAACATCGCCCATTTTGGTTCCCGTGGCATGAGCGCTGATAAAATCCATTGCCTCCGGCCCGATCCCGGCGCTTTCCAGGCCCAGTTGGATGGTGCGGGTGATGCCGTCGAGATTGGGAAAAATCAGATCACCGCCGTTGTTGTTGCAGGAAAACCCGATGACTTCGCCCAGAATCGGGGCGCCCCGCTTTCTGGCGGCTTCGTATTCCTCCAGCAGCACCGCGCCGGCGCCTTCGGCCACAACCAGACCGTCGCGGTCGTCGTCAAAGGGGCGGGGGGTCTGTCCGGGCCGGTCATTGTATGCCGTGGAGCAGGCCAGCAGGTTGTCAAACACCGCCACGGTGGTGGTGTCGTATTCATCGGCACCGCCGCACACCATGGCATCCTGCATTCCGTATTTCACCATTTCATAACCGTAGCCGATGGATTGACTGCTTGTGGTGCAGGCAGTGGAGGAACAGATCACCCGGCCGGTGATCTCAAACATTTTGGTGATGTTCACCGCCGTGGTGTGCACCATGGACTTCAGGTAATCCACCGCGCCAAGGGAGCCGGAAACACCTTTTTCCTGGTGGTAAAGGGCCTTGTAGATGTGGCGCTGCACCGAGGGGCTGCCGTGGGTGGAGCCGAAGGCCACGCCCAGGCGGCCCGAGGAGACAAATTCCCGGCTCAGCCCGGACTGCTCCAGCAGCTGTCCAACCACGTGGCAGGCGTAATAGGACACCGGCCCCATGGTTTTGCGGTATTTTCGCTCAAAACCGTACTCTATGGGTTCCTGCACAGTGCCAAAGACCCGGCAGTGCAGATAATCGGCCAGCAGATCGTCATGGCGCAGGGGCAGGACCCCGGAAACGCCGTTTTGAAGGCTGTGGACAATCTTCTGCTTTGAATTGCCGATGGGCGTGACGGCAGATGCTGCGGTGATGACGACTCTTCGATCCATCAGCGGTTGACCGCCTCTGATACCCGGGCATCTGCATCGGGCAGAACCTGCTCTATGTAATCGCAGATACCGTTTATGGTCCGGATATAGGACAAGGCTTCCTTTTTGGTTTCCTGATCCATTTCCACCTGAAAAAGCTTTTCAATTTCCATGAGCAGTTCAATGGCGTCAATGCTGTCAAAACCATGGACTTCCCGCAGATCCTCATCCGGACCCGGATCCTCGATTTCAAACTGCTCCCGGAAAATTCTGTATATTTCGGCCTCAATGTCCTGTCGGCTACTGCTCATATGGATATCTGCCCGGTTGTTTGAAAAACACCCGCACAAAACCGCAAAGGGCCATGCCCGGATTTAGATTTTTGCAAAATTGGACTTCCTTGGAACTTTTCAGATGGCGCCGTAAAGAGTTCAAGATCAAGGCTTGCGCAATTTCGAAGAATGCAGCGTACTTATCCGTACGTGAAATTCTGAAAAATTG
>Ga0182239_1000044_pt1 | contig 44971 bp, 31 predicted proteins | sample hydfrate6_PW_210_FD_132456 | JGI IMG/M metagenome (GOLD analysis project Ga0182239, IMG submission 132456) | Subsurface microbial communities from deep shales in Texas, USA - hydraulic fracturing test 6_PW_210 | ecosystem: Environmental > Aquatic > Deep subsurface > Shale gas/oil reservoir >... | reverse complement strand
GTAAAAGTTCAATATCTGCGTTACGCGCAATTTCTCAGAATTTCACGTACGGATAAGTACGCTGCATTCTTCGAAATTGCGCAAGCCTTGATCTTGAACTTTTACGGCGCCATCTAAAAACTTACTTTTTACGAAACCATCAAACTTGATGCAGTCGTAAAAAGTCCTAAAACTGGTATAATCGCCAACCAATAAAAAAATAACTTTTTGATTTTACTTAACACTTAATCACTTAAAACTTAACACTGCCTGTAAAAAAAGACTTTTTACAGGCTTATCAAACTTACTACCATGTATCAATATCCGGCCGTTTTTTCCCGGTCCGGGCGGCGGCCGGGGGCATGGCGGCAAGGCCGCGCATGATCCAGTGCCGGGTGTCTGCGGGATCGATCACATCGTCGATTTCCAAAAACGAGGCCATGTTGATGGCCTTCCCGTGCTCATAGGACATGGCCACCAGGGAATCGTATAACTCCTGGCGCTTTTCCGGGTCTTTTTCCGCCTCCAAATCCTTTTTAAAACCCAGCTTCACCGCTCCTTCCAGGCCCATGCCGCCGAATTCGCCCGTGGGCCAGGCGATGTTGAACACCGGCCGGTGATAGCCGCCGCCCACCATGGCCATGGCCCCCAGGCCGTATCCCTTGCGCAGAACCACGGAAAACACCGGGATGGTGGCGCCGGCCGCAGTCACAAACAACCGGGCAAAGCGCCGCACCTGGGCGCTTTTTTCGGCTTCCGGGCCCACCATGAAACCCGGGGTGTCACAGAGCACCACCATGGGAATGTCAAATGCGTCGCACAACTTCATGAACCGGGCAGCCTTGTCTGCGGCATCCCCGTCAATGGCCCCGCCCAGGTGCCAGCAGTTGTTGGCCATCAGGCCGAAGGGCCGGCCCTGGATACGAATCAGGGCGGTGACAATGCCTGTGCCGTACTGACCGCGAAGTTCGGTAACAGAGTCCGTATCCGCCAGAAGCAAAATGATTTCCGATACATTGTAGGCCCTTAGCCGGTTTTCCGGAACACACCGGCGCAGCCTGCGCTGATCTGCACACTGCCAGTCATCCACCGGACCCTGAAAATAGGAAAGGTATTTTTTGGCCGCAGCCACAGCCCCGGCCTCGTCTTCCACGAGGATGTCAATAACCCCGTTGGGTCCCTGCACGCTGGCAGGCCCGATCTGCTCGGGCCGGCATTTGCCCAGGCCGCCGCCTTCGATCATGGCGGGTCCGCCCATGCCGATGTTGGCGTTTTTCGTGGCAATAATCACGTCGCTGCAGCCCAGCAAAGTCGCGTTTCCGGCAAAACAGTACCCGGAAACGATGCCCACCACGGGCACCAACCCGCTTAAGGCGGCATACCGGGTAAAAGTATCCAGGTCCAGTCCGGCCACCCGCAGTTCCATGGCGTCCACGTCCCCGGGCCGCCCACCGCCGCCTTCGGCAAAAAGCACCACCGGCAGGCGCCATTGCTCTGCCAGATGCAGCATGCGGTCGGTTTTCTGGTGATTAAACGCCCCCTGGGTGCCGGCCATGGCCGTGTAATCATAGGCCAGCACCATGCACCGGGCCTTTGTCTCGTCAAACCGATTGCCGTTAACCGATCCGATCCCGGTGATCAGCCCGTCTGCCGGGCTTTTTTTGATCAGTTCCGCCAAAGACCGCCGACGGCGCTGGGCGGCTACCGCCAGGGCGCCGTACTCGATAAAGCTGTCATCATCCACCAGGTCTGCGATATTTTCCCTGGCCGTGCGCTGTCCGGTTTTTCTGCGCTTTTCAACCGCTTCGGGCCGGGCCTCGTCCATGCAGGCCCGGTGCCGGTCGGCAACCTCGGCCAGATCCGGCCGGATATGGTCCAGATCCACCTCTTTTTCCGCATCCGCCTGCTCGGCATCCACATGGCCTGGTTCAATCCAGGCCAGCGCCCTGCCCCTGGCCAGGGTGTCGCCGCGCTTGACACAGATGCGCCGGATCACGCCGCTGACGCCGGCTTCGATTGCATGCTGCATTTTCATGGCCTCAATTACGGCCACGACCTGTTTTTCATGCACCACCTGCCCTTCTTCCGCCTCGACTTTCACCACCGTTCCGGGCATGGACACCCGGCAGGGCTCGGTGTTTTCCGGGGCGTCGTTTGCATCATCGGCCTGCCCCGCGTTTTTTCCCGGGCCCGGGCTGTCTTCAGGCTGATCAAAATAATGCGCCCGGTGGCCGCTGTCTGCCGCTCCGGTCAACCGGCCCAGTTGGGTTTCCACAAACCGGGTGGTCACCTTGTTTGCCACAACATCCGGGTGCCGGACCAGGTTCTGGAGCAGGCCGATATTGGTGGCCACTCCCTCGATGCGAAACTCGCACAGGGCCCGGTAGGCTTTTGCCAGAACATCGGCATATTCGGGTGAGCGGCTGTGGCAGATCAGCTTGGCCAGCAAAGAATCAAAATTGGGATTGATTTCATAGCCGGCATATCCAAAGGTATCCACCCTTACCCCCGGACCCAGGGGCGGTTCAAACACCCGCAGGGTGCCGGATGAAGCCGATATATCGCCGTTTTCCGAAATTTCTTCCATGTTGATACGCAGTTGCACGGCATGGCCCGCGGGCGCGCTGATCTGCTCCCGGCCAAGCCCCAGATCCGGCAGGCTCCGGCCCCGGGCGATTTCAATCTGGGCGCGCACCAGGTCAACGCCGGTGATCTCCTCGGTGACCGTGTGCTCCACCTGGAGCCGGGGATTGACCTCAAGGAAATAAAAGGGCTCGGGACCGGCTGCCTGTCCTGCATCCACCAAAAACTCGAACGTGCCCAAACTCCTGTAATCAACGCTTTGGGCCAGCTCCACGGCCGCATCTGTCAGGCGGGTGCGCAGGGAGTCGTCCATGCCCGGGGCGGGTGCGATTTCCACAAGCTTCTGGTTGCGGCGCTGCAGGGTGCATTCCCGCTCCCACAAATGCGAAACCCCGCCCCGGCCGTCGCCGATGACCTGGACCTCGATGTGACGGGCATCGGCAATCAGCTTTTCCACGTACACATCCCCGCAGCCAAAGGCCGCCTCGGCCTCGGAACAGCACATGTCAAATGCCGCATCCAGGTCTTCCAGGCTGTACGCCGCCCGCATGCCCCGGCCCCCGCCTCCGGCCAGGGCCTTGATCATCACGGCCGCACCATCTCCCAAAGACCCGAAAAACTCCCGGGCCTGATCTTTGGTGACCGGTCCGGGAGTTGCCGGCAGCAGGGCAATGTCGCATTTTTGCGCCTGCTGCCGGGCCATGGCCTTGTTGCCGAACAGCTCCAGGCTTTCGGGCGTGGGGCCGATAAAGGCGATGCCGGCGGCTTGGCATTTTTCTGCAAACTGCGCGTTTTCGGAAAGAAACCCGTATCCCGGGGCAATGGCCATGCACCCGTTGTCCCTGGCCGCGGCAATGATCTGATCTGCGTCCAGATAAGCCGCCGCCCCCAGTCCCTGAAGGGGCACGCTTTTATCCGCAAACCGGGTGTGCAGGCATTTTTCATCATCTTCGGAGAAAACCGCCACAGTTCCCATGCGCAGCTCTGCTGCCGCGCGGATGATGCGCACGGCAATCTCGCCCCTGTTGGCCACCAGTATCTTTTCCATATTTTTTCCCCGTAAAAGCTTCTCGCATCTCTTGTTGTTTATCTGGAAGAATTATAATTTATCTCTTAGCTGTTCCTTCTGCACCTTGCCCGTGGCGGTGAGGGGCAATTGATCCACGATCCGGATCTCCGGGATCTTGTAGCCGGCCATGTTCTGCTTGCACCAGGAAAGCAGCTGTGCCGCATCAAGGGCTTCGGTCTGATCCGGATTGAGCTGGACAAAAGCAACCGGCACCTCGCCTTTGTCCGCATCCGGCCGGCCCAGCACCGCGCTGCCGGCAATTGCCGGATGGCGGCCCAGCAGGGTTTCCACTTCCGATGGAAATACGCTCATGCCCTTGACCTTGAGCATTTCCTTGCTGCGGCCCAAATAAATCAGATGCCCCTGCTCATCAATTGCCCCGATATCGCCCGTGTGCAGCCAGCCATCCCTGAGCTGGTCAGCAGTGGCTTCGGGCTTTTTCCAGTACGCCTTCATCAATGAAGGGGTCTGGATGAGGATCTCACCCTCCTGTCCCAGGGCCAGGGGTTTGGCCGTGGCAAAATCCACCACCATAAACCGGGTCCCGGGCATGGGAAATCCCACAAACACCGGGCGGGAGGCCAGATCCATGTCGTTTTCCTGCATGCCCGCGGTAAAAGTGTCCAGGGTATGGGTTTCGGTCATGCCGTAACTGCTTTCGCGCATCACCGTGCCGGTGAGCTCATACCAACGCTGCCGGTAATCCTTGTTGAGTTTTTTCACAAAGGAGGAAACCAGGGTTTCGCGCAAAGACGAAAAATCCGTGGCAGACGCATCCGGATGTTCCATGAGTTCGACCATGTTGTCCACCAGGCCGTAAATGATTGAGGCCCTGTATTTTTCAATGGCTGCCAGCACGGCCGCGGCATCCCACCGGACCATGAGCACCTCGGTCACCCCGGAAAGCACCGGTGAGAGCACCCCGGCATCCTCGCCGGCAATCCAGAACACCGGCAGGTAGTTGAGCATCACGTCCTGTCCCCCGGGCCGGCCCAGGGCAAAAATGGAGCCGCATGCGGCCGTGTAGAGCATATCCCCGTGTGTATGCACACATCCCTTGGGCATGCCTGTTGTGCCGCCTGTATAATTGAGCGCGGCCGTATCGTCAAGATGGATATCCACCCCCGGACAGGACCGGGTTTCTTCATTTAAAACAGTCATAAAATCCAGGGAACCGGGGCACTCCTGGCGGGGGACCTGCGCCAGATCCGGGATTGCAATGGCCGGTGTCTCCGGCAGCCAGTCGGTCAGACTGGTGGAAAGCACGGCTTCCAGGTTGGTCTGGTCCCGGGTTGCGGCCACCACCCCGTAAAGCAGATCCAGGGCCACGATAACCCTGGGCCCGGCATCCTGGATTTCGTAAACAAACTCGGTCTCCTTGAACAAGGGGTTGACCGGCACGTGGATGCAGCCCAGCTTGAGAATGCCATAAAATGCAATTAAAAACTGCGGGCAATTGGGCATAAACACCGCCACCCGGTCGCCTTTTTCCAGCCCCTGACCGGCCAACCAGGCGGCAAACCGGTCACTGTAGTCATCGAGCTGGGCAAAGGTCATTTCCGCCCCGTAATAAATAATGCATGCCTTGTCCGGCATCTGCCGGGCCTGTTTGCGCAAATAGCCGGTCATGGGGATTTCTCCCAGGGGATATTCCACCGCCCGGGGCATGCCCGCGGGCCAGTTGTCCTTCCACAGCTTTTCCAGTTCATCCAGATAGGTCTGCCGGTCCATACACCCTCCCTTGATTTTCATTTATGATTGCCAACCATCCCGGAATACGACCCGATCAGACCGCGGTCACGGAAAATCGGGTTATTGTTTTCACGGTACTGAATGTATCATTGAATGGGAAAGCAATGATTGTGCCGGCCCCCGGCATTTAAAAAACAATTATAATTTTAACATGTTATTTAACAGCGGCAGAAAAAGGAAAAGCACGAGAGCACGAAATTTCAAAAAACAACGATATTTCGTGTCATATTTTGACATCCTCCCCCGTGTCCGCCAAAAAAGCCGAACCCGTTTTGGTTTCAGCGGCAAATGTGGATTTCCGGGAAATGTCCAGCTTTTTCATTCGCGAAAACAAGGTATTGGGATGGATGTCCAAAATCTCCGCAGCGCCTCCGGCTCCGGCCACTTTTCCCCGGGTTTGCGCCAACACCCGAAGAATATGACTGCGTTCGTTTTCCCGCAGTGTAACCCGTGCCTGATCCGGGGAAGGGTGGTCTTTGCGGAGATCCGGAACCTGGTAAAACGACCCGCTGCTGAGAATCACGCCCCTTTCAATAACATTTTCCAGCTCCCGGACATTGCCGGGCCAGTCATAGGCCGTAAGCTTTTCCATTTCCATGAGAGGTATGGTTTCCAGGTTCTTGTTGCATTTATTGGCATACACCCCGAGAAAATACTCAGCCAGCAGCGGGATATCCTCTTTTCTGCGGCAAAGCGGGGGCACTTGTATGGGAAACACGTTTAAGCGGTAATACAAATCCCGGCGGAAGCGGCCCGCCTCCACCTCAAGGCCCAAATCCCGGTTGGTGGCGGCAATCAGCCGGAAATCGGATTTCAGCACCCGGCTGCCGCCGACCCTTTCAAATTCATGACTCTGGAGCACCCGCAGCAGCTTGACCTGCACTTCCATTGAAATGTCCCCGATTTCATCCAGAAACAGGGTCCCGCCATTGGCCAACTCGAACCGGCCGATTTGCCTGGAGACCGCCCCGGTGAACGCACCTTTTTCATGCCCGAAAAGCTCGCTTGCAATCAGGTTTTCCGGAAGCGCACTGCAATGGACCCGGATAAAAGGCTTGTCCGAACGAAGGCTGTGGCGGTGAATGGACCGGGCCACCAGCTCCTTGCCCACCCCGGTCTGTCCGAAAATCAGCACCGTGGTATCGGTTGGCGCTGCTTGCCGGGCCTGGCGGAAAACGGTCTGAATGGCCGGGCTTTTGCCCACAAAATCGTCAAAATGGATGGTCTCCAGGTATTCTTTTTCGTAATGCTCTTTTTCAAGTTGTTTTTGTTCATACAAGCCCCGCAGTGTCTCCCAGGCCTCGGCATTGTCCATGGCAATGGCGGCCTGGGCGGCAAAATACTGCAGCACCTCCAGATCCGTTTCCTTGAATGCGCTCCGGAAAAGGCGGTTGTCGTGATATAAAACCCCGATCAACTCATTGCGGATTTTCAATGGCACGCAGATGCAGGACCGGATGGCACTGCCGGCTGCCGGCCGATCCCCGCCCGCAGTGTCGAAATCCATGATCCGTCCCCTGCCGGTTTCCACCGTTTGGCCGATCACCCGCATGGATGGCCTGAAGTCATTTCCTGTGACGTCTTTGGTGGTGAGATTTTTGGCGGCCTTTAACACTGGTTTGCGGGAATGCTGATCCTCCAGAATGAATATGGCGCCCCTTTCGGCCCCGGTAATCCGGTTGGCAGCGGAAATGATTCTGCGCAAAAGCGCACGAAAATCCCGGATGCTTGTCAACTCCTGGCTCAACTGCAGAATTTCTTCAAGAAGGCTTTCCCCGTAGCGCAAATTCCGGACCAGGGGCCGGATATCATCGGGCACAAGGGTTTCATTAAAAGAAAACAATTCCCGGGCCGCAGGCTGTGCATATTCCATGGCCATTTTCTCATCACCCGTCCGGATATATTCCCTGGCGGCTTCCACCATGGACCTGGCGCGCTCAATTCTGTGCCCGCAGGTTTCAAGGTCTGAAATGGAGCGGCTGATCAGGTCCAGGACCGGCTTGCCGGAAAGCCCGGAATTTCTAAGCATCAGGGCCTTGTGGCGGCAGGCCACCCCGCGCATGAGCAGGTTTCCGCTTTCAATGGAATAACGGATCTCTTCGGCCAGATCCAGGCCCTCCATGCGGGGAAACGTCCCCTCGGCCGCGGCCTGGCAGATCAGCAACATGAGCGCGCTGTATTTCACTGTCATGGCCGACTTGCGGCTGTCGTCAAGATACTGCCGGATGCAGGAAACAGCCTTATCGGACCGGCCCGCCAGATGGTAGCCGTATCCGAGCAGGGCCAGGCCGCCAAGCCGGGCATACAGGCTTTTGCTTTTTTCGATTTCCGCCCAGGAGTTGTTAATGGTTTCAATGGCGTCCTCCGGCCGGTGCAGTTCCAGCAGCAGATACCCCATGGAAACCCCGGCCAGGCCGGATATGGACAGATTGCCGATACTGCGGCCATGCTCCCGGATGGCATGCAGCATTCCCAGGGCCTGGGAATAAAGACCCGTATGGCCCAGACAGACCCCGGCGGTCAGCGCGGCCAGAAGCGGCAGCCGGCCTTTCGGAAACCGGTCTTCCACGTCCGGCACCAGGGTTTCATAAATCCCCACCACATCCCGGTACCGGCCTGACCAGTAATGATAGAACATCCCGAAAATGCTCACCGACTTTTGAATGGAAGGATCATCAATGCTGCGGGTCAGTTCCCACCCGCTTTGGAAATGATCCAATGCCGGCTGATAACGGGAACGAAGCCACTCGCTTTTGCCCAGGTGCATCCTGAGAAAGCCGGCGGACTGCTGGTTGTCAATGGCTTCTGCCCTGGCAATGGCTTCTTTGAGAATGGCAATCACCCGGGCCGGGTTGTCGCTGTCCGTGGAAACCCTGGCGTATTGAAGCGTGGCTTCAACAAAAAGCGCATCCGCCTCAGGACCGGAAATCCGCCGGAGATCCTCAATGGCTTTGTCATAATATTGCCTGGCCTGTTCATCCCGGAATTGACGGCGGTGAATGTCGCCGTTTTCAATCAAGATCCGGCATCCGTCAGGACCATTGGCCACATGGAGAAGGTGCCAGGCCACCCGCAGGGTTCTGTCCCTGCCGCGGACAAGGTTTCTGCCCAGCATTTCCGCGATATGCCCATGCAGGCGCTCTGCTTTCTCAAATGGCAATTGCGCCCTGAATTCCTGCTGCACCTGATGATCCAGAAAATAAAAGTCTCCCGGACTGCTCCGGGCAAGCCATTTTTTCTCCACACCCCAATCCAGGGCGGCAAAAATCGCAGAGGCCTTGTGACCCGACAGGTCCTGGAGCCAGTCAATGCTGAACTCGCCTTCAAACAGGGCCGCCAAAGCCAAAATGGCTTCACATTCTGAAGAATTATCCGATTCCGGGAAAAGTGCTTTGCGGCTCATGGATCCGACCTGATTCAAAAACATTTCACATGAACAAAATTAAAATGCCTAACGAATTCACCTCAGGCTGTCAATTCTCAACCCGAGGATGCGCGGTCAAAAAACAGGCAGGCGGTCTTTTGCACAATGCCCTGCAGGCCTGGAAGTTCAGACATAATGATTGCATTTATTCACGGAACCGATATTTTTGAAACGCTCAGTTTAAGTGGGAACAAACAAACACATGCCCCAGGCTTTTCCCGGGACCCGGATTTATGCAAAAATACATTCTTTTTACGGTGCTTTCAGCCATATTCATCGTTTTTGTGGGCATGGGCATCATCGTACCCATTCTGCCCATATATGCGGCCGAACTCGGGGCCACCGGGTTTGCCCTGGGGGTTATCGTGGCCGCGTTTGCCTTAAGCGGCGGTCTGCTGCAGCCCTTTGTGGGCAGCTTCTCAGACCGGCACGGCAAAAAAGGGTTTCTGATCACCGGGCTTTTGATATTCGGGCTCACCGGCTATACCTATACCCTGGCCTCATCCGTGGGACACATGGTGCTGATCCGCACCCTGCACGGGGCCGGATCGGCCATGATCGTTCCCATTGCCATGGCCTACATGACCGAAATTTCCGCCGGGAAAAACGTGGGCCGCTACATGGGCATGCTCAATATCGCCATTTTTTCCGGAATCGGCGCCGGACCGGTGCTGGGCGGTTTTTTCCTGGACCTGTGGGGCAGAAACTCGGCCTTTTACACCATGGCCCTGCTCAGCTTTCTGGCCGCAGCCCTGGTGGCGCTCGTCCTTCCCGGCCGCGATCCCCTGACCATACAGGAAAAGCAGGGCTCCATGCTTTCGGTGTTTGCCCGCATGCTCCACCACCGGAAGGTCATGGGCATCCTGCTGGCCAGAATGGCCACCATGATCATCATGGTGCCCACCTTCGCGTTTCTGCCGCTTCTGATGACCCGGCATATGACGGCCAGCGGCACGGAAATCGGTATGGTCATTGCCAGCCGCACCATTGTCAATGCCGTATTTCAGATGCCTTTTGGCAGCCTGGCCGACAGGTACAACAAAAACCGGCTTCTGCTTTTGGGAAGTACCATCATCAGTATCGGCATTTTCTCGGTTCCGTTTGCCGTCAGCTTTGCCGCGCTTTTGCTTTTGTTCGCGCTTATCGGCCTGGGCGAGGCCATTTCATGGCCGGCCATGGGCGCCCTGGCCGCGGAAGAAGGCCATCTCTACGGGCAGGGCTCCATGATGGGGGTGTTTAACACCGCCATGAACACCGGGATTTTTGTGGGCGCCATGGGCGTGGGCGCCCTGGTGGACGTACTGGGCATTGCCTGGGCGTTTTACATTGTGGCGGGATTTTTGTTTTCCAGCACAATCATTGCCGCTGCCATGATCCGGCCCCGGCAAAACACCTGCCTTTCTACAGGCGATAAATCGTAGGTCTTTCATCCATGTCAATGTCGATGCCGATCATATCGCCGGTTTTAAAGCCCAGTCCCGCCAGTTCGGAGACGATCTGATCCTGTTTTTCGTATTTCCAGTACACAAACCACACGGGATTGCGCACGGTATCAATGCCGTAGGCGTCATGGGTGCACAGGTTCAGGCGAATTCTGTCCTTGGCAATGATGGTGTCGGCCTCGGACAAAAAATAATCGATTTTGTACTGGTTTTCATAAAGTGCCCGGCTCAGCTGCTTTTGCAGTTCAGGGCTGTCATCGAGGTAATGATTGGCAATCTGGAAAAGATCGTCAGGGATCTTGATGGAAAAGCCCAGAACCCCGAAACGTTCATGTTTCAGGGCAAAATCCCGCAGCTCGGCTTCGTAATCATCAATGCGCTGCACAATGTCTTCTATGGTGCGGGCCGAATCCCCCCATCCGTGAACCAGATCCTCGCACCGGTTGATGATGTCGAGATAAAATGCCTTGTTGTTCATGACATAAATCATCCGCTCCCGGTAATTTCTTCTTTTCCGGATTCTGCGGATTCCGTCGAGCTGCACCGAGCGATTGTCTATATCCTGATCCAGAAGCTCCACACGGGAAATGTCTTTTGCCTGAACCACGTGAATATCCCTTATTTTTGAAACAATGTATTCAATCTCGCAGGCAAAGCCCAGGTTGTCCTGGATCTGCTCGGAGACGCGCAGCAGGGTCATATCATGGGGGGTTTCGGTGATATAGGACTCGCACTGGATTTTGTGGGCAAATTCATTGGTATAGCCAAATTCCCAGTGCTTTCCCATGCGTTTGGCCATGACCTTGACACCTTCGATAAAAGGCATGACAATCACGCCCATGTCCTCGGCATCAATTTCCGGGGCATTGTTGAATTTCTGCTGTCTCTCGATGTTTAGTTGCTTGGCTGTTTTGGCAAGGGTGATGATCCGGTTTCTGGCATAGCGGATCCCGGCGATATCGGCATTGACCTCCAGGGAATCAAACGTCCCGCTTTTAAAACGCGATTCCAGGGGGTGGGCTGAGCGCACAATCACCTTGTAGCTTTGACAGGATTTTTTCAGAAAATCCGCCAGGGCGCCAAAATTTTCATTCTCAAAATCTTCGGCTGTGAGATAAATAAAATCCGGAACCTCAAATCCGGATTTTTTCAATATTTCCAGAAGCCTTATTTTTTCAGGCAGGGCTTGTTGCATTGGTTTATCCTCAATTGCCCGGCGATTCGGCCAGGTCTTGTTCAATAATATAAGTTTCCAGATCGTCCGGATTGATCCAATCTTCCGGGATGGCCTTATTGCGCACGGAGATGCCGGCTTTATGCGCTGATTCGGGATCGCCTGTGACAAGGGGATGCCAGGAGGCCAGATCCCGGCCTTCAAACAGCATCCGGTAGGCGCAGGTTTTCGGCAGCCAGGTCATCTCAGAAATGTTTTCCGGCGTGAGGCAAAAACATTCGTTTCTGACGGCTTTTCTGTGCTCATAAGCGGTACATCGGCATTTAGAAATATCGAGAAACCGGCAGGCCACGCTGGTATATACAATCTCGCCGGTATCTGCGTATTCCAGCTTATGCAGGCAGCATCTGCCGCACCCGTCGCAAAGCGCTTCCCACTCCGCAAAGCTCATTTCTGCAAATGTTTTCTGCTGCCAGAATTTTTTGTTCATAAACGCCACAACCATAATATTTCTGGATCATTTCAGGCTCAGAGCCTTTTCCGGACAGATCTCCTGGCAGCAGAAACAGGTGATGCAGATTTCGGCATCCACATGGGGCAAGTCGTCATCTCCCATTTCAAGAGCGCCCACAGGGCATTGCTCCACACATGTTCCGCATGCGGTGCACCATTGGGAGGCTTGCGGCAACAGCTGCGCACGCCGGCCCATGAACTCCTGGATGGGCGGATTGCCCACAATGGCATCTCCGCCCAAAGGCGGCAGCACAAAGCCTTCAATCCGCTCAAGCTCGCCAATGACCTCTATAGTCTCCGGGTTATAATCGCCCAGGCCGTCTTTTCCGGCTTTGCGGAAAAAACCAAGCCGCCGGGGGTCAACGCCCATCATCTGCGCGATCACCGCATCCAGGGCCACGGCGTTATCCGATGCCAGGACTTTGCCAATCTCGCGGATATCCGGGGAGGCCGGGCCGTTTCCCTCCATGCCGAGCACTGCATCCACGATAAACAAATCCGGCACACGCAGCTTAAACACGTCCACCACCAACTCGTGAAAGCGCTCCGGGCTCCCGGCAGCCTGGTGAAGCTTGGCCTTCTGAGCCCCGGGCAGAATCCCGTAGCTGTTTTTAATGGCACCAGTGATCACGGTCAAACCATGGGTTTTGAACTTGGGCAGGCTGATGATCACATCGGCTTCCATCACGGCCCGGGAAACGCTCACAGACGCCATAAATTCGGGATTAAAGTCCATTTTCACCGAATCGATGCCGATATTTTGGTAATAGCCCTTTGCCGCCTCCATAAGCCCGGTTTCTTCAAAGGCTTTTTCGTTGGCACCGTAATCAAACAATCCCGGATTGTCGCCCACAATGATTTGAGCAGGCCCCTGGCTTTCCACCCGCTCAACAACCGCCCGAACAAGGGCCGGATGGGTGGCAATGGCCTCATCCGGTTTTGCAGAACGAAGAACATTGGGCTTTATCAGCACCCGTTTGCCGGCCAAATCCTGCGGAAAATGGTCAAATGCCAGGTCAACAGCACTGCGGATATTTTCATAGGCTGCCGGATGAATCAGTACCCTGCTCATAGCCATGCCTCCTGTAAGCACATCGGATTGATTTTACTTTTGATCATATTGCCGAATATATTCCAAATCCCCCCGGGTGTCAAAACAGGATTGCACAACCCGGCCAAACCATACCAGCGGTTGCATTTTTCCCCGATCAGACGTAAGGTGTGCCAACACAATCAAAACCCTTAATCATTCTTCAATAATTGCTGACACAAATGCCCGATCCCTGGATTGCACTGATTTATCCGCCCGTGGCCAAACCGGCAGAGCCGCCGGCCGGCATTGCCCGCCTGGCCGGGGCCCTGCGCGCCGGCGGTGTGGGCTGCAGGGTCATTGACGCCAATATCAGCGGGCTTTGTCATCTGCTCAATACAGTCTTGCCGCAAAACGACACATGGTCTGCAAGGGCGTTCAAACACCGCGACAACCATCTTCACGCCCTTCGGGACCCTGCGGTTTACGCCCGGCCGGATGCATACAGCCGCGCCCTGTCAGATCTGGGCCGGCTACTGCACAATGCCGGTCAGCCCACTGGGACGCGCCCGGGGCTGGCAGATTTCACCCACGCCCGATTCAGCCCCGTAAGCAGCGCGGATTTGCGCAAAGCCGCCCAAAGGCCCCGGGACAACCCTTTCTATGATTACTACCAAAACCATCTTGCACAAGAAGTGCTCAACTCCGGTGTCCGAGTGGCCGGCATTTCGATTAACTATTTGTCCCAGGCCCTGTGCGGGTTTGCCCTGATCGGAGTGCTCAGACATGTCCGTCCGGATCTCGGAATTGTTCTGGGCGGCGGCCTGATCACTTCCTGGATGCAAAAGCCGGGCTGGAAAAACCCTTTTGAGGGCCTTGTGGATGCCCTGATTTGCGGACCCGGGGAAAAAGCGCTGCTGGAAATGGCAGAATGCCGGGACACCGGCAGATTGCCGGCGCCCTTGCCCGATTATACGGACCTGGCCGCAAACCCCTATCTGAGCCCCGGTTTTGTGCTGCCCTACAGCGCCTCAGACGGGTGCTGGTGGAAAAAATGCGCATTTTGTCCGGAAAAGGCCGAAAAAATGCCGTTTCGCCCGGTTGCCCGCAGCACGGCAGCAGCCCAGCTCCGGCACCTGACCCAACAGTTTCAGCCGCGTCTGATCCATCTGCTCGACAATGCCATTTCCCCGGCCCTTTTGGGCCAAATGGTCCATACCCCGCCCGGAGCCCCGTGGTACGGGTTTGTGCGCATGGGCCCGCCCCTGGATGATCCGCACTTCTGCTGCAAGCTGGCCGCCTCAGGCTGCGTGATGCTCAAACTCGGGCTGGAATCCGGCAGCCAGAAGGTGATCGACCACATGGAAAAAGGCATTGATTTGAAAACCGCCTCAAAAGTGCTCAAAAATCTGGCCCGGGCCGGCATTGCCGCCTATGTTTACCTGCTGTTTGGCACACCGGCTGAAAGCCGTGCAGAGGCCTTCCAGACCCTGAAATTTACCGCGGCACACAGCCCATATATTGATTTTCTCAACCTGGCCGTGTTTAATCTGCCCGCACACAGCCCTGAGGCCCAAACCCTGGAATCCAGGAATTTTTATGCAGGCGACCTTGCCCTGTACCGGGATTTTGCCCACCCCTTTGGCTGGCAGCGGAGCCAGGTGCGGCGTTTTCTGGAAAAAATCTTTAAAAAACATCCCGCCATCCGTCCTATTGTCCGCCGGGACCCGCCGGTATTCGGCGCCAACCATGCCCCGTTTTTCGCCCGCGCCTTTGAGCACCCGGGAAAAATGCGGTCAATGCCCTGTTGATTTTGCCTTTTTTCAAGGATATATTCATCGATATATCCGCAAACACATTGTTTTCAAATTGTATCGGGAACCGCTCATGACCGCCAACCGCAAAAACTGCTCCATGGAACATCTTTATGCTGTGTTAAACTCCACCCACAACGGTATCATTGCCGTGGATAACCACGGCATGATCACACTGTTTAACCGGGGGGCTGAAAAAATCCTCGGATTTTCCACTCAGGAAGCGCTGGGCCAAAAAGTTGATGCCCTGTTTAATGTGCCCTCGCTTCTCACCACGCTGCGCTCTGGCCAACCCGATGTGGGCCGCAACGTGGTCATCAACGGCAAAAGCATCTATTCCAACCGCTCGCCGGTTTACAGGGACGGCAAACAGGTGGGCGCGGTGGCCATCTTCCAGGATACCACGGATATCGAAAAGCTGAGTCAGGAACTCGCCGCTGCAAAAAATTCAGTGGAAATTCTGGAAACGATTCTGGAAACCACATATGACGGCATCGTGGTTGTGGACAAAAACGGCATTATAACCCGGTTTAACAAGGCCTACCAAAGCTTTCTGGGAATTGATGAAAAAGATGCCCTGGGACGGGCTGTGGAAGATGTGATCGAAAACACACGCATGCATATCGTGGTGAAAACCGGCAAACCCGAAATCGGTGAAACCCAGAAAATCCAGGGCCATGAAATGGTGGTCATGCGCATTCCCATTTACAAAAAGGGCGAAGTCGTCGGGGCCGTGGGCAAGGTTTTGTTCCGGGATGTAAAGGAAATCCGTTCTATGGTGGAAAAGCTGGATTTGGCCACCAAAGAGCTGAAATACTACAAGGGCGAAGTCATGCGCCTGAAGGGGAGCCGGTATAATTTCAAAAATATCGCCGGCCGGAGCGAAAAAATGCTGCAGGCCAAGAACCTGGCCAAAACCGCCGCATCCGGCAGTTCCAACGTGCTGATCCGGGGGGAAAGCGGCACAGGAAAGGAACTTTTCGCTCATGCCATCCACGATTCAAGCCTGCGGCGCTACGGTGCGTTCATACGGGTCAACTGCGCGGCAATACCGGCGGGCCTCCTGGAATCCGAGCTGTTCGGCTACGAGGCAGGCGCGTTTACAGATGCAAAAAAAGGGGGCAAACCGGGAAAATTTGAAATGGCCCAGGGCGGCACCCTTTTTCTGGATGAAATCGGCGATATGCCCCAGGAGATGCAGGCCAAGCTTTTGCGGGTGCTCCAGGAAAAAGAAGTCGAACGCCTGGGCGGCGAGCGCATCATCCGCCTGGATATCCGTCTGATCGCCGCCACCAACCGGGACCTCGAAGAGTTGGTGAGAAAAGAGGCGTTCCGCCAGGATCTGTATTACCGGCTCAACGTGCTGAAAATCGAAATCCCGCCTTTGCGCGAAATCCGCGAAGACATTCCGCTGCTTTGCGAACGGATGCTCCAGGAAGTCAACGAGGATCTCGGAACGGCAGTGGAAACCCTCGACCCCGGGGTTATCGAAATTTTAAAAGCCCATGACTGGCCCGGCAACATTCGGGAACTTAAAAATGTCATGGAAAGGGCCGTGGCCGTTAACACGGACCGGCAACAGGTGATCCGGAAACACCACCTTCCGATTTATCTTCTGGATATCAACCCCAGCCAAAACCCAGGCGCTCTGCAGCCGGATAAGAACGCACCCGGCTGGTTAACCGGCGGCACCCTTTCCGAAATTCTGGCAAAGACCGAGAAAGCCGCAATTGAAAACGCCCTTTGGGCGACCGGCAACAACCGGAAAAAAGCCGCGGAAAGGCTGGGAATCCATCGCTCCGGCCTGTATCAGAAAATCAACCGGTACAATATCGGCACCGGCGATAGCGGCCCGGATTAAGGTTTTAAAACCACCGTCGATCCTGTTTCTGCAAGGGGGTTGAAACCGGCCTTTGAAATCCGGTTTCACGCTTATATGTCCAAAAAAAGAGACATGTCTATTTTTCAGGAATAGCTGATTTTACAATTCCTGACCCACGCTCTTGCCATTTTTGTCTATTCTGATAGACACTGCTATTGTTCAAAGCCCTTTTTCCCCGCACAAACAATATCTCCGGGCCGTGAATATGCTGCTTTCAAGGGTTTTTCAAACAGGTGGCACACCTGTTGCTTTTTGGTCTGCGTTCAGATTCTTTAATTCTGTATTTTAAAGATAAAACTGTTTATGTTTCAAACATTCGTTTTCCCGGCCAGGAATCAGGGGAAAGCAAAACAAGAACAGCCCCGCCGGCGGCGACTTCCAGACAGGACGCCGTCTTTCCGCCGGGGCAACCAAAGACAAGGGGGTTGACATGTTTCGAATCAAAACCATCACGTTGGTCATGGCCGCAATTTTTACAATGGCCGTGGGATTTACCGGGTGCGGCGGGCAGGAAACCGGAGAAGAAAGTGTTGAAGCCGTACTACCGGATGTGCGCTGGACCCTGCAGACCACCTGGTCCCAGGGATGGCTGCTACATGAAATGGCAGAAGATTTTGCAAAACGGGTAAATGATTTAAGCGGCGGCAAATTTATCATCGACGTCCAGCCGGCCGGGGCCATTGTCGGAGGCCTGGAAGTACTGGATGCCGCGGACTCCGGGGCCATTGACGCCTATCATTCCTGGCCCGGCTACTGGATGAGCAAGCATCCGTCCGCGCCCTTTTTCGCTTCCATCCCTCTGCACCTGGAGCCGCTGATGCATACCACCTGGCTTTACAACTACGGCGGCAAGGAACTCTACCAGGAGATGATGGACGAGGCCGGCCAGAATGTCGTTGTGATGCCCGGCGGCGTGACCGGACCGGAAATGCTGGCCCACTCCAACAAGCCGCTTGAGGAAATGGAGGACTGGAAGGGACTGAAATACCGGGCTCCGGGCTGGTGGGGCGAAGTGCTTAAGGAACTGGGCGTGGCCGTTACCATGCTGCCCGGAACCGAGCTCTATCCCGCCCTGGACCGGGGCATTCTCGATGCCACCGAGTTTTCGACACCGGCGGTCAACCGACAGCAGGGCTTCCACGAAGTAGCCGACTTTATCGCAGGCCCGGGCCTTCACCAGCCCACCTGCTTTTTTGAGCTGGGTTTTAACAAGGACGCATACAATGAACTGCCCGAGCTCTACAAAAAAATCATCGACAACGCGGCCATGGCCATGACCCTTCACATGTGGACCAAGAGCAACGTGGCTGACATGGAAGCCCTGGATCATTTCGAGGAGCGCGGTATCAAGCGCACCTACGTGGAGCCGGAAGTGCAGCGGGAGATGCGCGAACAGGCGTGGGAATGGATCGACAACGACGTCAAGAAGCGCGACAACGACCACTACAGCCGCACCTGGGCGTCGGTCAATGAATTCTGGGAACGCTTTTCCGATTACGAGCAATTCATGGTGCCGGTGCGAAAATAGCATGATGCAGACAGAAGGGCCGGCATGCGCAGAGCGCCGGCTCTTCTGTTTTTCGCAATCGCGGCGCAATGATTTAAGCATAAGGATTTCCAATGGCTGTGATCAATAAAATTATTCGGGTCATTGATTGGATCAATGAAAAAATATCCAAGGCGGTTTCGTTTCTGGTTTTTGCATTGATTCTCACGCTGACCTATGAAGTGGTGGCCCGCTATTTTTTCGGTTCACCGACCCAGTGGAGCCTGAACCTGACCTACTTCATATGCAGTTTTTTTCTCATTCTCACCATGGGCTATACCTGGCAGCTGGGGGAACACGTGGGCGTGGACCTGATTTCCAGCAAGCTGCCCAGGCGGGTGGGCGCCTTGTTAAACGCAGTATTTATTTTGGGACTTTTCTTTCTGACATGGACCAATATCGGACGGGTCATGTACAACGATATGCTCCGCTCCTGGGCGCTGCAGGAAAGATCGACCATCGGGGCCATGCCGCCTGTCTATCCCTATAAAACCTGGATATTTGTCGGAGTTGTCCTGCTTTTGCTCCAGGGTGTATCGCAATTGCTCAAGGAAATTCAGGTGGTGCTGGGAAGGGATAGACAATCATGAGTGTTGAACTGATAACTGTACTGATGCTGACAAGCCTGATTCTTGTCATTATGATGGGATTTCCCATCGGATTTTCCCTGGCCGGGGTCGCCACGGTCTTCGGACTCATCTTTGTGGGACCTCACATCGCCAGCACCTTCATGCTGCGAATGCATGTAACCCTTTCCAATTATACGCTCATTGCCATACCCTTATTTGTGTTCATGGGCATTGTCATCGAAAAATCGGGTTTGGCCGGCAGGCTCTATGACGCCATATATGTCTTGACCGGCAGGCTCAAAGGGGGCCTGGCCATTGCAACCGTGCTGACCTGCGCCATATTCGCCGCAGCCACCGGCGTTGTGGGCGCAACAGTGGTCACCATGGGCATCATTTCCATGCCGGCCATGATGAAGTACCGCTACGACAAGCCCATGGCATCCGGGGCGGTATGCGCCGGCGGCGCACTCGGGATTTTGATTCCACCTTCCATCCTGATTCTGGTCTATGCCCCGGTGGCCAACGTTTCCGTTGGGGCCCTTCTCATCGGGGCCTTTGTTCCGGGCATGATCCTGGCGCTGCTCTATGTTCTCTACATCGGTATACGGTGCTTTATCAATCCGGAAATGGGACCGTCTGCGGCAGACGGGGGCGTTCACTACACCTTTTGGCAGAAATCCAGGATGTTTTGCGTCTCGGTGCTGCCGGTGCTCACCCTGATTCTGGCGGTGCTGGGCACGATTTTCTTCGGCCTGGCCGCACCCACCGAAGCCGCTGCCATCGGGGCTTTTGCCGCGGTACTGCTGGCACTTGGCTATCGCAAACTTACTGCCGCCATGCTGATGGAGGCCGCCATCCGGACGGCCAGAACCTCTGCCATGGTATATCTGGTGGTCATCGGCGCCTCCTTTTTCACCTCGGTCTTTGTGCGGCTGGGATGCGGACGGGTCATTGAAAGCTCGATTATGGGCCTGCCGTTCGGGCCCTGGGGCGTGCTGATCGTCATGTGGCTGATCATCATCCTCATGGGCTGCTTTTTGGACTGGATCGGCATCATCATGATCGTGGTTCCGCTGTTTACGCCGGTGGCTGTAAAACTGGGCTTTGACCCGGTCTGGTTTTCCCTGATGAACATCATCGTGCTCCAGACCTCGTTTCTGACACCGCCCTTTGCCCTGACCATCTTCTACCTCAAGGGAATCGCCCCGCCAGAGGTTACCCTGGCCGACATCTACAAAGGTGTGGTGCCTTATCTGCTGCTGATGCTGGCAGCCTTGCTTCTTTTTTCCCTGTTCCCGGATATCCTGCTGTTTATGCCAAGGGCAGCCGGATTGATTTAAAACAGGCAAAAAGCCCAACAATCGCAAAATTACGGAGAACCAGATATGGGCCGTGAATATAAAGGACCGGAAAAACCTTCGAAACATCCGATACTCTCGACGCTGACGCCGTTTTCGGCCCAGAAGGGCAAGATCGTCACATGCGAAGAAGCCGTGGGCATCATCTGCGACAATGATACCATTGCCACCGGCGGATTCGTGGGAAACGGGTTTCCGGAACACATCGCCGTGGCCCTGGAAAACCATTTCCTGAAAACCGGATCCCCCCGGAACCTGACGCTGGTGTATGCCGCCGGCCAGGGCGACGGAAAGGACAAGGGCCTTAATCACCTGGGCCACGACGGCCTGATCCGGCGGGTGATCGGCGGACACTGGGGGCTGGTTCCCAAGGTGCAGAAAATGGCGGTTGAAAACCGGATCGAGGCCTACAACCTGCCCCAGGGGGTGATCTCGCATCTGTACCGGGATATTGCAGCCGGAAAACCCCGCACCATCACTGCGGTGGGCATCGGAACGTTTGTGGATCCGCGCAAAGGCGGCGGAAAGCTAAATGAGATGACCACCGAGGATATAGTGGAGCTGATTTCCTTTGACGGAAACGAATACCTGGCCTACCGGACATTCCCCATCAACGTGGCCATTTTGCGGGGCACCACCGCCGACACCATGGGCAACATCAGCATGGAAAAAGAAGCCCTGTTTCTGGAGGCCCTGGCCATGGCCACAGCGGCCAGAAACAGCAACGGCCTTGTAATCGTGCAGGTGGAGCGCATCGCGGAAAAAGGGAGTCTAAATGCCCGCAACGTGAAAATCCCCGGCATCATGGTCGATTGCGTTGTGGTGGCAGACCCGGAAAATCACTGGCAGACCTTCGGGGAGCGCTACAATCCGTCCTTTTCCTCTGAGATCAAGGTGCCGCTGCATTCCATGCCCGTCATGGCCCTGGATGGACGCAAAATCATCGCCCGGCGCGCGGCCATGGAGCTGGAGGCCAACTCCGTGGTCAACCTGGGCATCGGAATGCCCGAAGGCGTTGCCAACGTGGCCAACGAGGAAAGCATCCTAGACTACCTGACGCTTACCGCCGAACCCGGGGTCATCGGCGGCATTCCGGCCGGCGGCCTCAATTTCGGGGCTGCCACCAACACCGAGGCCCTGATCTCCCAGCCCGAGCAGTTTGACTTCTACGACGGCGGGGGCCTGGACATGGCATTTCTGGGACTTGCCCAGGCCGACGGCCACGGCAATCTCAATGTGAGCAAGTTCGGTCCCCGGCTGGCCGGTGCCGGCGGATTTATCAACATCAGCCAGAAGGCCAAGAAGGTAATATTTGTGGGAACCTTTACCGCCGGCGGCCTTGACGTGGAAATCCGGGATGAAAAACTCCACATCAACCAGGAGGGAAGCGCAAAAAAATTCGTGGACCATGTGGAGCACACCACCTTTTCCGGGCCCTATGCACTGGAAAGAAACCAGCCGGTGCTCTACATCACCGAGCGCTGCGTGTTCCGTCTCACAGCCAACGGCATGGAACTGGTGGAAATCGCCCCGGGCGTGGATCTGGAAAAAGATATTCTGGCGCACATGGATTTTAAACCCATCATGGACCACAAGCCCGAAATCATGGATCTCCGGATATTTTCAGACCAGGCCATGGATCTGAAAAAAGACCTGCTGTTTTTGTCAATTGACAAGCGGCTTTTCTATGACCGTGAACGCAACCTGTTTTTCGTCAACTTTGAGGGCTATGCCATCAAAAGCCGTGACGATATCGGCCAGGTGGAACAAAAAGTCCGCCGGATCCTGGAACCGCTGGGCCACAAGGTCTATACCGTGGTCAACTACGACAATTTTCAGATCTACCCGGAACTGATTCCGGAATACACGCAGATGATCAAGCGCCTTTCAGAGGATCTGTATTCCGGAGTGACCCGCTATACCACCAGCACCTTCCTGCGGGCCCGGCTGGGCGATGCCCTGCTGCGCTTCGACATTACCCCGCATATCTACACAACCGCCGAAGAAGCCCTGCAAGCCCTGGGCCGGGAAGACGAACCGTGGCATTTTCCGGAGTAAAAGGGCGGCCATGGAATTGCCGGCACATGGCCGCAAACCGGTACGCCCGGATCAGCCAAGACAGACTTCGACAAGATGGCCGTTGGTTTCTGAGCGGCGCTTATACGGCCAGCCCAGTTTTTGCGTCAATTGTTCGGTCAGCCGGAGACCAAGACCGAATCCAAGGTCCGGAGCTGCCGCATTTTCTCCGGCTGTATGGTTTTTGATTTCAACGCATCGGCATTTCTGAACGATCCAGACGGTGCCGCAACTGGTATGCTGAAACGCATTGCGGATGAGATTTCCCAGAACAATACGGGCGGCGATGCCGGGGATTGAAACCGGACAGGCGTCTGTCCCGACAATCAGCTCCACGTCCTTGTCTTTTAAAAGATAACGCGACTCCTCAATCAGATCACAGATAAGCTTCTCCAGGTCCAGCGTTTCTGCCGGAAGTTCGCCTTCACTCTCCCGGCTCAGCCAGAGAAGCGTCTCCGTGAGATGCTTCATGGTCAGGCTGGCGCGGTCGATCCGTTCGACAATCCGCTTCTGCCGGGATTCCCGGTTTCCTCCAGGATGCTGCTGGAGTTTATGCAAGAGCTCCACATTGTTCCGGATCACGCTGATCGGCGTTCTTAGCTCGTGGCTGCTGTGTTGCAGAAAAAGATGTTCCCGCTCAAGGCTTTCCTTGACCGAGCAAAGGCTGGTGCGGATCAACTCCGCCAGGTCATTGAGTTCCGGGTAGGAAAAATCAGGCGGAACCGCTTCCAGGCTGCTTTCATTGAGCCCGTGCGCCCATTGGCCAAGGGCCCTGACCGGCCGTTCCACCTGACGGATCACCAGCCAGGTGATCCCGGCCAGGGTTAACACGCTGACAAGGCTTAAAAGGAGCAGCAGATGCATGTTCTGCGCCGCCTTTCGCCCCACCAGCGGCGAGACGGAGGCACGGGCAACCGTTCGGGTGATAAAATAGCTGTCGCCGCCGCATGTCACCCGCATTACAAAATAAACCTTGTCAGGCGGGGCAAACCATCCGGCGTCATGGTTTTTCCGCATCACAGCGGTTTGAGCGGGCGGTGTCAGGACCTTGCGGATCTCATCGGGCATCTGCTGCCAGCGCCCCGCGATATGATAGCCGCTGAACAGGTTCAGCTGCCGCCGCTTGCCTGCCGGCACAGCCTCGACATAGCTTTCCACCACCTGGGCCATGTTGCCGGCAATGATACTGTCCATGCCGCGAATAAAAAACCGGGCGCTCAAAAACGAATACCCGGCAACAAGAACAAGCGCCAGGGTCAGAAAGGAGAAAGCCACAAACCATTTCAGGCGAATCTTTCTTTTCATGACGCATCTTCTGCTCTGACAGCAAATCCTTTTCCGGGGACGGTATGAAGCAAAGGCCTTGCAAAAGGGCCGTCCACGGCTTTTCGCAAATTAAAGAGATGGACTTTAAGGCTGTCGCTGTCCGGCGGCGTCTCCCCCCAAACCGCATCCATCAGTTTCTGCCTGGAAACCACCTCCGGAGATGCACGAAGAAGCGTCTCAAGGATTTTCCAGCCCGTCGGCGAAAGCCGGATCTCCCGCCCGGCCCGCGCCACGCTGCCCTCCTTCAGGTTCATTTCCAGATCCCCGCATCGCAACACCCGGATTTGGCCGCTTCGTCTGTGAGCCAGTGCATGGATTCTCGCCACCAGTTCCTTTAGTTCAAACGGTTTCACCAGGTAGTCGTCGGTTCCGGCTTCAAAACCCGCCAGCTTTTCGCCCAACCGATCCCGGGCGGTGAGCATCAGGATTGGCGTATCATTTCCCGCGGCGCGCAGCCGTTCACACAGGCTCAGGCCGTCCAGGCGAGGAAGGTTCAAATCAAGAAGAAGCACATCATAGGCGTTTTCCCCGGCCAGCTGCAATCCCGCCACTCCGTTGCTGGCGTAATCACAGACAATGGATTCCAGCCCAAGATAGTCTCCCACGGTTTCTGCAAGATCGAAATCGTCCTCAATCAGAAGCACGTTTAGCACGGCTGCGCCTTCTTTTGTAAGAGATTGATTTGCGGTCGGATACGCGAAAGCCGTTCTCCCGCATCATGCCGGATCATCAGGAGCACCGGAATCAGAATCAGCGTAATAACGGTGGCGAAAATGATGCCGTAAGCCATGGAAACGGCAGCGGGAATCAGAAACCGGGCCTGCATGGACGTCTCGCTCAGAAGCGGCACCAGACCGGCAAACGTGGTCAGCGAGGTGAGCAGCACGGCCCGCAGCCGGTTTTTGCCCGCCCGGCTGATGGCTTGCACCAGGTCCGCTTCCTCCTCCTTTAAGCTGTTATACGTTGAAACCAGCAGCAGGCTGTCGTTGACCACGACCCCGGATAAGGCAATGATACCATTTAAAGATAAAATTCCCAATGAAAGATCATTGAGCCAGTGGCCGAGCATGGCGCCCACAATCCCGAAGGGGATGGCCGTCATGATGAGAATCGGCTGGATATAGGATTTAAGCGGCACCGCCAGCAGAAAATAAATAATGAGCAGGGCAAGCAAAAACATTTTCAGCATGGAGGTCTGGGTTTTTGCCTGTTCTTCGGCTTCTCCGGCAAAGTGAATGTCCAGGCCGGGATACTGATTTTTCAGTCCGGGCGCGATGTCCCGCTGCAGCTGGCTGACCAGCTCGGTGGAAGAAAGGGTGTCCTTGTCCACATCCGCCGATATATAGACGGCGCGTTTGCCGTCGATGCGGGTAATCGTATCCCGGGTAAAACCGTAGCCCGCCCTGGCAACCGCGGAAAGCGGCAGCACTGTTCCGTCCGCTGTGCGGACATTGGCATCCAGCACATCCGCGGCGCTTTGCCGGGCGGATTCCGGGTAGCGGACCTTGACCTCGATCTCGTCGCTTCCCCGCTGGAACCGCTGAACGACCTGGCCGTTAAACGCTTGTAAAATCTGCTCGGCCAGCATATCCATGCTCAGGCCAAGGGCGCGCCCCTGCTGCGTCAGTTCAAAACGAAGCTGCGGCTGGCCGGGTTCGAGATTGTCTTCAATGCCGCTGACACCCGGAATTTTACAAAGCCTTTCCTTGAATGCCCGGCCCGCGGCGGTCAGTATCTCATCATCGTTTGCCCGCAGCTCAATACGCAGGGCATCGACCATGGCCGGCACGTTCTGAATGCTTACTGTCCGGGTGCCTTCCGGCAGGCCGGCCGCTTCCCGCCATTGTTTCGTAAACGTGTCGATATCATAAGGGGCCGTCTTTTTGAGCTCCACCCTGACCGATCCGGACTGATCGGCCTCGGACAGCACCTGAAGATTGGCGATGCCTGTTTCGCCATCATCTGTGCCGCAAAGCCGCCGGCCGGTTTCATAGGCGCTTTCCTCCAGGAGATTTAAAGCCGCATGGGTCCGGCCGAAGCTGGCATCGTTTTCCATCGTCAGTTGGGCGCGGACGGTATCGCCCGGGATATCGGGGAAAAAGCTCACCTGCAGCGCACCGGTCAAAGGCATTGTCACAACCAGAACAAAAATCGTCATAAACAAAACAACAACCGCATACCGGTATTTGAGCGCCCTGTCAATTACCGGCCCGTAACAGCGCCGGTTAAACCAGGAAAGCCCCTTGTCCGCGCCGGTCTGAATCTTCTGCCAGCCCCGCAGCAGCGGATTTTTGCTCACCTGCGGCCGGGTGTTGAGATGAGCCAGGTGGGCGGGCAGAATCAGTTTGGACTCAACAGCCGAGAGCATGAGGCAGATGGCCACGATCATGGCGAACTGGGCGTAAAGTTCCCCCAGGTGCCCGCTGGTCTGCGAAATCGCATAAAATGCCGCCACTGTGGTAAAGACACCGAACAAGGTCGGCATCGCCACCTGCCGGGTTCCCTTGATCGTGTTCTCCACCGTGTCGCCAAGGGCGGAACGCGTGGTGTAAACGTTTTCTCCGATCACCACGGCATCGTCGACCACGATACCCAGGGCAATGATAAAGCCGAAAGTGGTCATTTCATTGAGCGTGAGCCCGGCAAAGGCATCGCCCATGAAATAAAGGGTGCCCAGAAACACAAAGGGCAGTCCCATGGCCACCCAAAACCCCACCCACAGGTTTAAAAAAACGGCCAGCAGGACAAACACCAGGGCAATACCGGCCAACGCATTTTTGATCAGAAGCTGCAGGCGCTCCGTGATCCTGGTGCTGCGGTCATACCAGCTCGAAAGCGCCGCGCCTTCTGGCAGATTGCCGTTTTTCCGCCATTGCCCGATCACCTGCCGGGCACCGGCAACCGAATCTGAAATGTCGTCCTGCCCGGTGGTAATGACCTGCAGGGCGATGCCGGGATGGCCGTTAAAACGCGACAGCACCGAGGTGTCATCATCGAAGGTGTCACGGATCAAGGCCACATCGCCCAGCCGCACCCGGCTGCCGTCATTTCGGGTCAGAAGCGGAATGGCAGCGAAAGCTTCCTTGTAATAGGCCTGCTCCGAGGCCTTGAGCTGGAGATATACACTCTCGTTTCTCAGCACGGCTGTTGCCGTGTTCGAAGACTCCTGGTTAACAGCCGTCTCCACATCCGCCAGCGACAGTCCATAAGCCTGAAGCGCCCCCTCGTCGATTTCAATGGCCATCATCGGATCAAGCCACCCGGAAATGGTCACCCGGTTGACATAAGGATTGGCAAGCAAATCTGTTTTGAGTTCATCGGCAAGCTGCTGCAGCGTGTGCCGGCCGGCGTCGCCGTAGAGCTGGAGCCAGAGCGAATGCTCTTCCCGCTCCGCTTTTTCGATAACCGGTTTTTCCGCTGCAACAGGAAAGTTGGAGATGGCATCCACCTTGGCCTTGACGTCTCTTAACAGCAAATCGAGATCATAGTCCGCCTGTTTCTCAACGGTCACGGTACTGCCCCGCCGTGTGGAGGAACTGGTGATCGATTCGATGCCGGTGACATCCTCGAGCTGATCCTCGATTTTTATCGCCACCCCCTCCTCGGATTGTTTGGCTGATCCGCTGTCATAGGTGACCGAAATCGTCAGGCTGTCGGGCTCCATGCCGGGGAAGGCTTCCTTGCGCAAGTTTGCCGCCTGAAAAAGGCCAAGCACAATAAGGAGCACCAAAAGCAGATTGGCGGCCACCGGGTTGGTGGCAAACCAGGCGATAATCCCTTTCATCGAATTATCCATGGGCCCCCTCCGCAACCGGCTGGACCCGCATTCCCCGCATATAACCGGTCAGCGGATGAACCAGAACGCGCTGTTTGTTTTCTCTCAAGGTCTCTGGCACGGACACATAGATGGCCTCCTCATCGCTGAAACACACTGCTGCCGAAAACGCCGCCAGCGTATGGTCGTCCTTGACGTACCAAATCTCGCCCTCCTGGCTCAAAGCCGAGCCCGGCAGTTTCCAGAGATTTTCCATGCTGCGGCCGAAAATGGTCGCTTTGATAAAGGTCCCGGGCAGAAGAGGCGGTTTTAAATCCAGCGGATGATCAACCACCAGAATCAGATCCCGCTGCCGGGTTTCCTGCTCAAGGTGCTGTTTGGCCCGCAGGACCCGGGATGACCAGGTTTGTCCGTTTCCGATATTTTGAACTTCCGCATTCCAGTCGCCGCTTTCAAGCAGCTTTGCCCCGGGCAGCCTGGCCCAATCCTTGGCAGACAGGGAAACAGAGATTTCAGCCCTGTCCGTACTGTAAAGCCTGGCCATATCAGTACCGGCCTGGACGTAGCTTCCCGGAGAAATCATACGTTCAACCACCAGTGCATCAAAGGGCGCGGCAATACGGGTCCGGGCAAGATCCTTGCGGGCGTTTGCCAGAGCGGCGCGGGCATTGGCCACGGCGGCTTCAGCGGCCGCCACCTGCGGCTTGCGAAGAACCAGTTCGGATTCGGGTTTCCCGCTCACCCCGGAAGCCTCCCATTCGGCTTTGGCCTGCACGGCCTCGCGATTTTCTTCCAGCAAATTAAGCTGCGCATCACTTAAATCCTGCTTTGCGGCGGCCACTTCCGCCCGATAATCGGAATCTTCCAGCCGGGCCAGGATCTGTCCTTTTTTAAACCGCTTTCCGGGTTCGAAATCTTCGGCCAGGGACTGCACCCGGCCGGACACCTGTGAAGCCAGCGTCAGATCAAAATGCGGAGAAGCCGCTGCATGGGCGGTCACGCTGGCCCGGTAGCGGCCTGTACCAACGGTGATGACCGACACATGCGGGTATTGTTCAGCGGTTTTTTTAACCGGTACCGTCCGGTTCGCATGCTCCTTTATCCTGTGCTGAATATAAAAAACCGCGGCCAGCAGAACAAAAATGGCCGCCAAAAGAATGAACCATTGTGAAAAACGTCGTATCATTGTTTCACTCCAAGGCCGAGCGCCAGGCCGAGATCAATCCGGTTGACCAGGCGCTCATGAATCAGGTTGTTTAATTGTAGTTCAAGATCGTAGGTCTGTTCCTGGACATCGAGAAGATCCAGCATACCGGCCAGACCGGCCCGGTATTTTTCCCGGTACTGCAAGCGGTTGCTGCGCGCCGAGGTCAGGGCGGTGTTGATATGCCTTACCCGCTTTTTCAGCGCCCGCTCCCGGCCGACGGCGTCTTCGACTTCATTTACGGCATCGAGCAAGGTCTCGCGGTATGCCTGATAGGCTTTTGCGGTTTCCAGCCCGGAGATTTCGGCCGCGGCTCTCAGTTTTCCGCCCTGGTAAAGGGGCGCGGTCAACCCGGACAGCAGCGACCAGACCGGATCAGTCAAAAGGGCAGCACCGGGGGTGTCGGCCACGTCTTCAAGGGCCGCCTCCAGGTCAATGCTGGGCAAAAGCGCCTTGTAGGCTGCGCTGGCCCGCAGGCTTTCGGCCTCAATGGTCAGGTAGGCGGCCTTGAGGTCGGGACGGCGCTTCAGGGTCTGCGCCGGAAGAGAAACCAGCGGGGGGACGACCGCGGGATAATCGGCCGGAAGGGTGAGAGCAGGCCCGGCCTCCCGCCCCAGAAGGGAGTTAAGGGCCCGCCGCTGCCTGGCCAGGTTTTCCCGGTATTCTTCCAGGCCGGCCCGGGAGCTTGCCGTACGGGTACGGGCGCTGTCCAGGTCCTCAAGGGTCCCCAGCCCGTTCTTGTAACGCCCCAGAATAAAGGCTTCGTTTTTTTCAAGCACGTCAAGACGTTTCTTTTCAATTGCGATATTTTTTTGCGTGGCGATCAGCTCCAGCCAGGCCTTCATCACCTCGGCGCCCAGGGTATCCCGGGCGGACTGGTAAAGGGCCTGCTGTTGGGCCGCATCTTTTCCCGCCGCCCGGCTCTCATCGGCCAGTTTCCGCCACAGGTCCACCTCCCAGCCGATGGAAAGGGAGCCGGTATAGCTTGGATCCGTGTCCTCCTCTTTGCCGGCCGTATAGCCCCCTTTGATTTCCGGCAGCCGGTCTCCGAAAGTCTTCCGGTATTGGACCTGTCTGATGCGCAGGGTCAGCAAGGTCTGCTGCAAATCCGGATTGGCCGCCAATGCCTCATCCACAAGGGCCTCCAGCTCAGGGGAATTGATCAGGTCCCCCAGAATGGCGGCCTGCTCCCCTTCATCCAGCACGGACCAGCGCTGGATCCGCTCTCGATCCTGATCCGCCAATGCTGCGTAATCCTTCTTCAGCCCCATACTGCAGGCGCTTGAAAACAGGATGACAAGGAAGAGAAGAAAAAAAATGCCTTTTGTCCGTACACGGTTCCGCATTGTCCCTTTTTCCCCCTTAACCAAGGACTTCAAATGCAATTTTGATGGCGCCGTAAAAGGCCTAAAACGGATATCACCGTCAACCACTAAAGAGACAACTTATTGATTTTACTTAACACTTAATCACTTAACACTGCCTGTAAAAAAGACTTTTTACAGGCCCATCAATTTTGGAATGCATAACACTTTTGCGTTTTTTTGTTTTAGCTACGCAGGACATGTAACAGGCAGGAGGTTAAGACGCGGTTAAGACCGCCATTTGCAGTACAGGCGCTTTATGCATTCTGACCATGCCGGTTTATCCGACCCTTCGGCATTGTTCCCTGGCGGTAGGTTCCGGCAGTTTTCCAGACCCATCAAACCGCTCCGGCACGCCCAGTGCAGCCTTGCCTTGTCACCATTACAGGGACAGCGATCCTTCGCTTAATCTATAGATAATTTCAATATTGTTAAATATATTTATAAATATAAAATATTGGAAAAAGCACTCCATTCACACTAAGTTACGCTCTTTTGTCGATGGCATCGTAAAAGCCCAATATCTGCGTTACGCGCGATTTCTCAGAATTTCACGTAGGATAACGACGCTGCATTCTTCAAAATCGCGCAAGCCTTGCCCTTGAGCTTTTACGGCGCCATCTGAAAATCGACTTTTGAAGAGCACTTTTTTGTTTATAACTGGAAATTTTCTGAAAAAGGAGCCGAATGGAGTTATCCGCCGCCCCTGTTGCCGATCACCCGTGCATGAGCGACAGGGCTCATCACCGCATCGCAAGGATCCATCTGCCCGTTGCCTCCCGCTGCAACATCCGCTGCGCCTATTGCGAGCGCGGGATCGGCCGTGAATTGAACCAAAAAGACCGCCCCGGCATTTGTGAAAAAATCCTTTCGCCCAAAGAGGCGGTGAATGAAGCCCGAGACTTTCTTTGCGAGCAAGGCGAGCAGGCAGTTGTAGGGATTGCCGGGCCGGGCGATCCGCTGGCCAACCCGGAGACCTTTACAACCCTTTCCCTGATCAACCGGGAACTGCCTCACGCGCGGCTCTGCCTGTGCACCAACGGCCTGAACCTGCCGGGTGCTGTTGAAAAACTCAAAAAAATGAGGGTCGCGTTCCTGAGCGTGACAGTAAACGGTGTGGATCCAAATGTCACCGCACAAATCCATTCAGATGTGAGAAGCGGGGAGAGGCGGCTGGATGGCATCCGGGGGGCGGGGCTTCTGCTGAAGCGCCAGGTTGAAGGCATTCAAAAGGCGCTTGAGGCCGGCATTTATATAAAGGTGAACACCGTGGTGATCCCCGGGATAAACGACCGCCATATTACAGAAATTGCAAAATTCGTTTCAAATCTCGGTGTCGGGGTGTTCAACCCCATGCCGCTGATTCCGGCCGCCCGGCTGGGCCACTGCCAAACGCCCGATGCAGCGATGATGGCAGCAATTTACAAAGCGTGCCACCCTTACCTGCATGTATTCAGATCCTGCAAACAATGCCGGGCCGATGCCCGGGGAATTCCGGGAAAGGAGTCCTGCAAATGGAAAAAGATCGCCTGAACCGACGCGCCTTTCTAAAAACCGGCAGCCTTGCCCTTGGGGCGGGTCTTTTCACGGGAGCCGCCGCTTTTGCCGGCAGCTTCACGAATAGCGCACTTCAGGCCTGGTCCTGCGGCGGACTGGCCGAGGCATTTCAACCCGCCAACCATGCCTTTGAACAAAAAACCGGCGCTGCCATTGCCTACACCGGGGCGTTTGCCGGAGCCCTTGGTAAATCGCTTTTGTCCGGCACATCCCAAACCGAGGTGTTTGCCCCGCGGGTTCTGGAACTGGCGCGAAAACTCAGAGCACAGGGCAAAATGCGCTGGTTTGAGCCATTGTGCTTTACCCGCTACGTGGTGGCCACGCCCAAAGGCAATCCCGCCGGAATCGAAGGAATCGCGGACCTGGCCCGCGACGATGTCCGGACGGTTCTCTCCCCGGATGCCTCCCCCCCTGGCGGCAAGGCGAGTCTGATCATAATGGAGAAGGCCGGAGTGATTGAAAAAGCCCGAAAAAATGCCGTCCAATTGGGAGACTGCGTTCAAACGGCCATGACCGTGCTTGCCGACGGAAAAGCGGATGCGGCGGTGATCGAGCAGCGCATCAGCCGGCTGCCCTGCTTTGCGGGACGGCTTGAGGTCCTGCCGATTCCCGAAAAATTCATTCCGCCGGCACCCGTTCCTTTTACTATCGGCATGATGAAATGGGCGAAAAACCCGGACCTGGCCGAAGCGTTTATTGAATACATCCTCTCGGAAAAGAGTCAGCGCTTTTTTGAAGCGGCAGGCTTCATCCACGCGCGCTCCTCCGAAGGCCGGCGATTGACCCGCAAATACGGAGTTATTGATGCTTAAAACATTTTTCAGCAACTGGAAACGCCGGATCGTCCAGATCGTATCATTGGGTCTGATCGGCGAATGGTCTTTTTACGGCATTTTCAGATGCCCCTTTGCCGTTCCCTATATTGGATGCGGCAATTGCCCGGTTATCCAATGTCCGGGACGCAGTCTCTGGCTGTGGAGCTGGATTCTGATCGGCGGGTCCGTACTTGTTTTCGGCCGGGCCTTTTGCGGCTGGATCTGCCCGGGCGGCCTGGTCTCAGAGATCCTCTCCATGGGATCGTTTTTCAAAAACAAGTTAAAGCAGCGGGTAAGCGCCGGTCTTGCCTACGGAAAATACTTTGTGCTGACACTTGCCCTTTATTTCTTTTTTCTGGCCCAAAACCCGCGATGGGCCATCCCCATCCGCACGGGAGATTTTTTTAAATCCGTGGGCCTCACCTTTGAACATGCAGACCCCATATGGATCTATAAAACCCTGTTCGTGCTTGCAGCCCTGGGCCTTGGCCTGGCTGTGCCCATGTTCTGGTGCCGGTTTCTGTGCCCCACGGGCGGCGCAATAGAAATCCTTTCCCGTTTTTCCCTTTTTGGCTTTTTAAAAAACGCCCGTTGTTCGGACTGCGATCAGTGCAGGCGCCGTTGCCACCTGGAGACCCGGCCTTCAGAAATCAACTGTGTCCAGTGCGGCGACTGCAAGGAAACGTGTAAACCAAACGCCATTGAATGGAAAAGTCCCCTTGCTCCATGGCTAAATCCGGATACAAATTTTGGAAGCGGGCAGGCCCCGTCGGCAGATAGAACGCATTTCCTTTAATTGATGGGGGAAAAACAGCGTATCGCCTCCCCCGGGATTTCCGGATTCATTCGGAAACCCAAATCTGCCGCTGTTGGCCAAACCCGATGCCCCCCTGCTTGCCCCATTTCCCGCCCTGCTTGAAACCGCCTATACTATTGCGGCCTTTCCTGCTATAATAATTCAGTTTTAAGATCCTGGAGAATAATCAGATTATCCGAAATGCCCGATCACTGAAAGGCCAAAAGGAGCTGATCATGCAGGAGAAACATCCTTCAAAACCTTCGGACCTGCCATCCCTCACGCCTCAGGATTACCAGGACATGTTGATGAACGCGCCTGTGGGAGTATTCTCCAGCACACCCGAAGGGTGTTTTCTTTATCTCAATGTCGCCCTGGCAGAAATATTTGGCTATGCATCGCCGCAGGAAATGATGGCGTCGGTTAAAAACGTTGCCAAAGACCTCTATGCCGATTCCAAAGACAGAAAAAAAGTTTTGCGCCTGCTGGAAGAAAACAAAGCAGTGCGCAACCACGAATGCCGCTTTGTTCGAAAAAACAACACTACCTTTTGGGCCTCTTACAGTGTTCGCGCCGTTCACAACGAAAAGGACGGAAAGCTTTATTATCAAGGTTTTTTATCAGATATAACAGAACGAATATTGGAAAAAGAAGCCTTGTTAAGGACACAGTTCGCCATGGATCGGGCACCGGACAATATTCTCTGGATCAATAGTGCCGGCCATATTGTGTATGCAAACCATTCATCCTGCAACTCCCTTGGATATTCACGTGATGAACTGCTTTCCATGAAGATATTCGATATCGATCCGGAATTCTCCCCGAATCAATGGGAGCAACACAAAGAGAAAAGGCGCCGGGTGGGCACCATGGCCTTTGAATCCCGGCACATTACAAAGGACGGGCGCATCTTCCCGGTTGAGATCCGAAGCAATCATTTCGAGTATAACGGCGATGAGTTGTCGCTTACTTTTGATCGTGACATTACCGAGCGTAAACGCACGGAACAAGCCCTGCGGGAGAGCGAAACCCGCTTCCGGCAATTGTTTAAAATGGCCCCCACACCCATGGCCCATGTCTCCAAAGACGGCCGGGTTCTTGATGTAAACGATGCTTTCCTTGACATAATCGGCTATTCAACCGATGACGCACCAACCCTGGAGCAGGCATGGCAACTTTCGTTCGAGGATAGCGACCAAAAAGAAATCATGAGCACAAAATGGCAAAATGAACTGGAACGGGCCCTGGCTGAAAACGATGATCAGATCGAAGCCATGGAGTGTCCGGTGCGCTGCAAGGATGGCAATGAACGCCGCATGATTATCAGCACCCGTGTGATAGAAGACCGCATTATTTTAAGTTTTTTTGACATCACTGCGCACCATCAGGCGGAAGCGGAACGGAAACGGCTTCAGGAGCAGCTTCACCAGTCTCAGAAGCTCGAGGCTGTCGGTGTTCTGGCCGGCGGCGTGGCCCATGATTTCAACAATATGCTGGGAACGATCATGGGGTATGCCGAACTTGCCATCAACGACACGGGCCCGGCGGATCCCGTCCGCGGAAAAATTGAAGCCATCCTGGATGCAGCCCGGCGTTCGGCGAGCCTTACCCGTCAACTGCTGGCCTTTGCCCGCAAGCAGACCATCGAGCCGGTGGTATTTGATCTCAATACTGCGGTTGAAGGCATCATGGAAATGATACGCCGGCTGATTGGCGAACATATTGAACTGGCCTGGCTGCCGGGAGACACGCCCTGTACAATCTGCATGGACCCCGTTCAACTCGATCAGATTCTTGTCAATCTATGCGTCAACGCAAGGGATGCCATTGCGGATATCGGCCGGATCACCATTGAAACAAACGCTGTTTCATTTGATGCGGATTATTGCCAAACCCACGCGGAATTCCTGCCGGGCGATTACGTGCTTCTGGCCGTGAGCGACAACGGCTGCGGCATGGCCAACGAGACACTCAGCCATATTTTTGAACCGTTTTTTACCACCAAGGGCCTGGGCATGGGAACCGGTATGGGGCTTTCCACCGTGTACGGCATTGTTCGGCAGAATCAGGGTTTTATCAATGTTTACAGCGAACCGGAAAAAGGCACTACATTTAGAATTTATTTGCCCAGAAGCGCCGCCGATTCAGCAGAGGCAAAACCGCAGCGAACTGAAACCATCCGGAAAAGCCGGGGAGAGACCATCCTGATCGTAGAGGATGAACCGATGCTTTTGGAGCTGGGCATGATGATGCTCCAACGGCTGGGATACTCGGTTATCGCCGCGGCCACGCCCCACGAAGCCATACAGGCAGTCAGGGAAAACGCTGGAGAAATACAGCTTTTTATTACGGACGTGGTCATGCCGGAAATGACCGGCCGGGATCTGGCCGAACGGCTTCAGGAAATCCGGCCGGACATGAAATGCCTTTTCATGTCCGGCTACACAGCCAATGTTATCGCCCATCAGGGCGTATTGGACAAGGGCATCAACTTTATACAAAAACCTTTTTCCCTCAACGATCTGGCAGAAAAAATCCGAGAGATTCTGAATTGATCCGGGAACCCGCGCCTGCAAAGATGTTCTGCGTTACTGAAAAAATTGCTGAAAACTTTGGGCCAGTATTTTTGCATTCACCCGCCCAAGAGGCGGAATCTCCGCCGGAAGGGGGACTTTTCCATAGCAGGCAATGGCTTGCCGGTTCTCCGGGTTGGGCTCTCCGTTTAACACAACGCCGGCAACGTCGATTTCACGCCGCTTTAAATGTTCCAGGGAAAGCAGGGTGTGGTTGATGGTTCCAAGGCCGCTTTTGGCAACAAGCAAAACAGGCAGGTCAAGATGCTTTATCAGGTCTGTGATCATGGCTTTTTCGTTAAGGGGAACCATGATGCCCCCGGCGCCTTCGACAATGAGGGAGCCGGTGCATTCAGGCAGCGCAAAGGCCTCAAGATCGATGCAAACACCGTCGGCCCTGGCGGCGGCGCGCGGAGACAGGGGCCGGGAAAGCCGATATGTCTCTGGGTGAAAATGACGCTGCGCAAGCCCGGTGACCCTCTTGATCCAGCCGGTATCAGATCCTTGCGCATCGCCGCTTTGAACCGGTTTCCAGTAGGTTCCTTTCAATCCCGCCATGAGAATGGCGGCAGTCATGGTTTTTCCGATTCCCGTGTCTGTTCCGGCAATGAAAAACTGTTTCGGCAGTGCCAGGGTCATTTGCGTTTGTCCCTTTTCCATCGATCCAGGGCGTCTATAAGCCGGTTGAGGTGTTGGTCTGTATGAAGCGCTGTAAGGGCCAGGCGAATCCGGGATCGTCCATTTTCAACCGTGGGCGGCCGAATGGCCATGGCCAGAATGCCGGAATCTTCGAGCCGGCCGGCAAGGGCAAGCGTTTCGGCTTCGCTGCCAACGATAATCGGAATGATATGCGTTGCTGACAAACCTGTGTCCCAGCCCATGCGATGCAGCTCCGCTCTCAGCTCCCGGGCCTTTTCCATAAGCTGCTTGCGCTCCCGGTCCATCTCGGGCACCAGATCCAGGGCCGCATCCACGGCTCCCATCACCGACGGCGGAAGCGCCGTGCTGTAAATAAATCCGGAACAACAATTGATCAGATAATCCCGCATTTCTTTTGAAAAAGTGCCGTAAGCGCCAAAAGACCCCAGCGCCTTGCCAAATGTGCCCATGCAGCAATCCACCGCAGTCCCGGCGGTCAGCCCCATGCCCCGCGCTCCCGCAACCCCTGTTGCATGGGCTTCGTCAACAACCAGAATCGCCCCGTAATTTCGTGCCATTTCAACCAGCTGCTTGACGTCACTGCTGTCTCCGTCCATGCTGAAAATGGATTCAGTGACAATAAAGATGCGGCTGTAGTCCAGGTAACGGCTTTTGTGCAATATCTCTTCAAGGCGGGCCAGGTCATTGTGGCGAAAAACCGCAAGGGCGCAGCGGCAAAGGCGGGCGCCTTCGATGATGCTCCGGTGATTAAGCCGGTCGGATAAAATCAGCGATTTTTTGTCTGCCAGGGCCGGAAGAAGCGACAGGTTTGCCTGAAATCCGGAGTTGAAAATCAGTGCTGCTTCGGCCCCCTTCAGCCGGGCGAGTTTTTCTTCCACCGCTTCTGCACAGGGCAGGGTGCCGCACACCAGCCTGGACGCCGTGGCTCCGGCCCCATAGCGATCCATAAACGCCTTTGCCCTTTCCCGCAGCAAGGGGTGTCGGGCCAGGCCAAGATAATCATTGGAACAAAAATTGATTAAAGACTGCCCGTTTCGTTTAACCATGACCCCGTCGCAGGGCGTGACAGGAACCAGATAACGCAAATGGTTTTCCTGCTTGCGCCGGGCCAGTTCTTCCTGCATAAAATATGTGGCAGGGGTGTGGTTTGCCATTAAGGGTCCCTGTTCATTACAGACTTTGGGCAACCCTGACAATGGTCCGGGTCAGAAGATCCAGATCATTATCAGAGATGATGTAAGGCGGCATTGTATAAATCAATTTTCCAAAAGGACGGATCCAGACGCCTTGGTTCACGAACTGTTTCTGGACGGCTGCAAGGTCCACCGGTGTTTTCATTTCCACAACACCGATGGCGCCCAGTGCCCGGACATCGGCCACGCCTGAAAAACCCCGGCAGGGGGCCAGTCCGGACAGAAGGCGTTGCTCAATGCGATGGACGTTTTCCCGCCAGGGGCCGTCGAGCAGGAGCCGAATGCTCGCTGCGGCCACCGCGCAGGCCAGGGGATTTGCCATGAATGTGGGGCCGTGCATAAGCACGCCGCCGTTTTTGGAAATACCCCGGCTTACCCGGTTTGTGGCAAGGGTGGCGGCCAGGGTCATGTAGCCGCCTGTAAGCGCCTTGCCCAGGCACATGATATCCGGCGAAATGCCCGCATAATTACAGGCAAAGAGTTCGCCTGTTCGTCCGAATCCGGTGGCGATTTCATCGGCCACGAGCAAAACGTCATGGGCATCGCAGAGCATTTTCACCTGACGCAGATATTCCGGGGAATAAAAGCGCATACCTCCGGCGCCCTGCACGATGGGCTCGAGAACCACCGCAGCCAGTTGCTGGTGACGGGCTTCCATGAGTTGTTTGAAATCCTGGATATAGGCATCATCCCAGGGTTCGTCAAACCGGCACCCGGGGCTTTCGGCAAAATAATGCTGCTGCAGCACGGAAGTAAAATGTTCGTGCATACCCGTCACCGGATCGCACAGGGCCATTGCTCCGAACGTATCCCCGTGGTATCCGCTGCGAACCGTGAGAAACCGGTTTTTTTCAGGACATCCCATGCCGTGCCAGTATTGAACAGCCATCTTGATGGCCACTTCAACGCTTACCGAGCCGGAATCGGCAAAAAAGACCTTCTGCAGCGGTTCAGGAGTGAGGTCCACGAGCATTGATGCGAGCGCCACAGCCGGCTCATGGGTTATGCCGCCGAACATGACATGGCTCATCCGGTCGATCTGGTCGTGGGCGGCATTGTTTAAAACCGGGTGGTTATACCCGTGAATCGCCGCCCACCAGGAAGACATGCCGTCGATAAGCGCCTGACCCTCGGCTGTATAAAGCCGGACCCCGTCGGCAGACACGATCATGGTCGCCAAAGGCGGGTGAGCAATGGATGCGTATGGATGCCAGACATGATCACGGTCCTGTTGCGCCAGCCAGTGCCGCCTATCCATGGGCACCTCCCTTGAAAAACAGATCCCCGCTGGTGACCCGCTGACGGATGCCGCCGGCGCATTCCATGACAAGCGCACCGCGGTCGTCGATATCCACGGCCTTGCCTTCAATGGATTGCCTGCTGCCGACAACCGTGACGTGTTTTCCCAGGGTATGGCTTTTTTCTTTCCACTGTTTCCGCAACGGCTCAAACCCCTCTGTTTGGAACATATCAAGCGCCCCTTCGAGTTCATAAAGGATATCGCCAAGCAGTTGCACCCGGTGCACGGTGCGGGCTGATTCAATGGCAAGCGAGGTGCTCGTCGGCCGGATTTCAGGGGGCAATTGCTCGGATGCGGCAGCCACATTCACACCAATGCCAATGACCACCCAATCCAGGCGATCCATTTCCGCGCTCATTTCAACGAGAATACCCGCTGCTTTTCGTTTTTTGATCAGCACGTCATTGGGCCATTTCAAGCCGGGGGCCACGGTGGTGTATCGCTGTATTGCCCGGGCCAGGGCCACGGCTGCCACCAAAGGCAACCCGGCGGCACCGTCAAGTGTGATGCCGGGGCGCAGTATAACCGAAAAATAGAGTCCTCCGGGCGGCGATGCCCATGACCGGCCCAGGCGCCCGCGGCCGGCACTCTGGGTTTCCGCAACAACGATCGTACCTTCAGAACTCCCCTGAATGGCCAGTTTTTTGGCGTGATCCTGGGTTGATTGCATCTCCCTGCAGGAAATGATCTTTCGGTCCTGGATACGGGTTTGGAGATTCTCTGCAATTTCTGCGGCAAGAAGGCTGTCCGGCACGCTGTCGAGTGTATAGCCAAGCCTGGGCGATGAGGAAATCCGGTAGCCTTCCCTGCGAAGCTGATTGACATATTTCCAGACAGCAGTGCGGGAGATACCCAGTTCCGAGGCCAGGGATTGGCCTGAAACGACCCGCGTCTGTTTCAGTGATTTGAGAACCGCATCTTTCATGGCGAAATGGGTATCCCGGATGCGCTTTAATGTCAACCAAATTTATTAAATTGGTTGACATTAAAATCTCCTGTCCGGCATTTCATGTTTGCCAAAAATGTTGCCGGCCTGGTCAATTTCGCATCTTCTCTGCCAAATCCGTGTTTACATGCATCATATGCATGTATATATTTGTTTTGATGGTAACCCGAATTGAGTGTTTCAGACTTTTACAAGCAATTCATTTGAATTGAACCTGTTAAACCAACGCAAAAGAAAGGAGTTTTTGTCACCCATGACAGAAGTGGCTGAGTCAGACAGTGCCCAACCCGCTAGAACCAAAAAGCAGGCGGTCAAAATCCGCGAAATGACAATTGATGATCTGGCAGACGTGTTTCACCTGGGAGAGCATCTGTTTGTGGCCAGAAAGGCGCCCAACACATACCGTGCCTGGGATGAATACGAGGTGGCGGATTTGTTTTACAGTGACACGGAATTCTGCCTGGTGGCCGAGCATGAAAACGAGATCATCGGATTTGCCCTGGGCACCACGGTGAGCAAAAACCGATCCGCCTGGAAATACGGCTATCTTCTTTGGCTGGGTGTGCTGCCGGAATATCAGCGTTCGGGAATTGCCGAGCGCCTGTTTTACAGATTCAAGTCCATTATGCTCCACGACGGAGTGCGCATTCTGGTTGTGGACACCGAGGCCGACAACATGCCCGCCATTCATTTCTTCGAGCACCAGGGTTTCGGCAATCCCCAGCAGCACGTGTATCTGACAATGAATCTCGACCAGGAACGCCAGCGCATGAAAAAGCGCGAAAACGGCCACTAAAACAAAACAAATATGAAATGATCAGCAAAGACCGGCTCAAAAAACTCTTCCAGCGGCTGGTGGACATCTACAGCCCGTCGGGCAAGGAAAACGATATCCTGGACTATCTTCGGGGGTATCTGAAGCGAAACAGCATTGCCGCAACAGTCCAGTCCGTGGATGAAACCCGCTACAACCTGGTGGTGCTGCCGGAAAACGGCCAGGCCGAACTGGCCTTAATCGGCCACGTGGATACGGTCACGGCCTACGATATCGAGGACTACGGCTGGCACGAAAAACAGGATACCATTTCCGGGCTGGGCACTGCGGACATGAAATCCGGGTGTGCGGCCATGGTGGAAGCCTTTCTGGCGCTGCGCCAGGCTTACGGCCCCCTCCTGCCCGCAGCCCTGTGCCTGGTGGTGGGCGAAGAGGAAAACGGAGACGGTGCGGCCCGGCTCATCGAGGACTATCATTTTCCCTGGGCGGTCATCGGCGAGCCCACCAACCTGGTGGCCTGCCTGGGATGCTACGGGTACCTGGAAACCCAGATGGTGAGCACGGGCAAACGCCTGCACGCATCTCTGGCCAACAACCGGGAAAACACCATCGAGGTGCTGCTTCAGATGATGATGCGCATATCCCAGTACATGCGTGATCAGCGGCCCGAGCTGGTCTACAATTTCCGGGATCTTTACAGCAGCCGCTCCGGTCTCACGGTGCCGGACCGCTGCGAGGCATGGCTGGACGTGCACCTGCCCCCGGATGCGGCCATCGGCGAAATCGTCACGGAATTAGAAGATGCCTGCCTGCCGGCTGATACGGGAAATTCCCGCATTGAAACCCGCTTTCACATCGAAACCATTGACGCCGGCTACCGGCTTCCGGAAAAAGGACCGGTGGTGGAGGCGGTCCGGGATGTTTTCACACGGATGCAGATGACCTGGCAAAGCGGGGATTTCCGCAGCCATTCAGACGCCAATCAGCTCTGGGCCGCGGGCATCAAGCCCATGGTGCTGGGCCCGGGCCGGCTGGAAAACGCCCACGTGCACGACGAATGTGTATCCTTCCCGCAGGTGGCACAGGCCGCGGAAATTTATCTGGGCCTGATGCAGCAGTTGTTCTGCGGGCAATGAGCCAACAGACAAGGAGTTTTATGAAATCGCTGATAAAACCCATTGACCGGCGCACCTTTTTAAAACAGGTCCGGGGCCTGGCCTGCTTTGCCGGCGCCTCCATGCTGGTTCCCGCAAGCCTGTGGGCCCAGAACAAAATGCCGGATCTGGCTGTTGTCAACGGCGAAATCGAACCCGCCGTGAAAAAGGCCGTGGATATGCTCGGAGGCATGTCGCGGTTTGTGAAAAACGGCAGCCGGGTGGTGATCAAGCCCAACATGAGTTTTGCAAGCGGCCCGGAACGGGCCGCCAACACCCATCCCCTGGTGGTCAAGACCCTTGCGCAGCTCTGCCGCCAGGCCGGGGCCGGCCGGGTGCTGGTGTTGGACAACCCCCTGGCACCGGCTGAGCAGTGCATTGAAAACTCCGGTATTGGCGCGGCCTGCAGCGCCATTGAAAAAGACATGGCCCAGACGGTCTCAGACCCGTCCCGGTTTCGGGAAGTGGAGATTTCCGGGGCCAAAAGCCTGAAACAAACCGATGTCATGCGCGAAGTGCTAAACGCGGACGTCCTTATTGCCGCCCCCCAGGCCAAGTCCCATTCCGGGGCCGGTGTCAGCCTTTCCATGAAAGGCATGATGGGCCTGATTTCCAACCGGCGGGTCATGCACCGGCTGGATCTTCACGAATCCATTGTGGATCTGGCATCGCTTCTGACCCCGGATCTGGTGGTGGTCGATGCCAGCCGCGTGCTGTCCTCGGGCGGGCCCGGCGGGCCGGGCACGGTGCTGACCCCAAAGACAATTATTGCATCCGCGGACATGGTGGCGGCAGACGCCTATACGGTATCGTCCTTTGAATGGTACGGCAGCCGCTATTCCGCAGACCAGATCAAACATATCCGTATGGCCCACCAGCGGGGCCTGGGGCGCATGGATATTGACAAGCTGAAAATCGGCAGGGCCACGGTATAAAATGATGTTTCGCCGCCTGGCCCGGGCCGTGTGCCTGGCGATTTTTCTGGTGCTGCTGGCCGGTGCCGGAAAAATCGCAGCATCGGATCTTTTCCTGCGAATGGATCCCGCCCTTACCGGGTTGACTGCCCTGGCCATGCGGAGCCTGACCTGGATATGGCTGCCCGCGGTCGGGGTGATGGCCTCGGCCCTGTTGGCAGGCCGAATCTTTTGCGGCTATATCTGCCCCATGGGCACCACCATTGATGCGGCAGACAAGTGCCTGCTGGCCCCGGGCTTGAAAAAACAAAAAGCTTCATACGCCCCTTCTGCCCGGCTGAAGTATTACATCCTGGCATTTGCCGCCGGCGCCGCGCTTTGCGGGGTCACATTCGTTTACTGGGCCGCGCCCCTGTCTTTAATCACCCGGTTTTACGGCCTGGTGGTCTATCCGGTGGTCCTGATGATAGCCGATCAGGCCGTATCCGCGTTTTACCCAATAGCCAGCCGTCTGGATCTGCGCACCCTGATGTTTCTGGAAATCGATCCGCCCCGGTTTGCCACGGGTTTTTTCGTGCTCCTGTTTTTTGCCGCAGTGTTTGCCGCAGCCAAAATCTCGCCCCGGTTCTGGTGCCGGTATTTGTGTCCTTCCGGGGCTCTGCTGGCGGTTTTGTCCAGAAAACCCCTGATCCGGCGCCGGGTTTCCCCTGATTGCAATGAGTGCGGCATTTGCGTGCGCAACTGCCCCATGGCCGCCATTGACCCGGACGCACCCCAACAGAGCCGCCATGAAGAGTGCATTGTCTGCCGGCAATGCGCATCCATCTGCCCCAAAAATGCCGTGGCCTTTTCCGCAGATGCTTCCGCGGCCCGGCGCCTGCAGCCAGCGGTTTCCCCGGGGCGCCGGCAGTTGCTTTTCTCCGGGATAGCCGGTGCGGCAACGGCATCCGTTGCCTTAACCGGCTTAAACGTGGTGGCCCGGGATCTTTCAGAAAAGGGCACTGTGCGGGATACCCGCATGATCCGTCCGCCAGGGGCCCTTCCGGAACCCGATTTTCTGGAAGCGTGCGTGCGCTGCGGCCAGTGCATGGCCGCATGCCCAACCAACACTTTGCAGCCGGTCTGGTTTGACGCCGGTCTTCTGGGGCTGTTTTCCCCGGCGGTCACACCCAGAAGAAAATACTGCGATCCCGAATGCACGGCCTGCGGAAATGTATGTCCCACCGGCGCCATTCAAAAAATTGCATCTGCCGAGCGCACCTGGGCCAAAATCGGCACAGCCGTGATTTACCGGCAGCAGTGCCTGGCATGGGAATACAAAAAAAGCTGCATGGTCTGCGACGAGGTCTGTCCCTATGACGCCCTTGAATTTGAAAAGCGCCCGGACCTGCCCTATCCGGTGCCCCATGTGAAAGAAGACCGCTGCGCCGGCTGCGGCCATTGCGAGCATGCCTGCCCGGTCTATAACCAAGCGGCCATTGTGGTCACCCCCATGGACGCGCTTCGGCTGCAGCCCGGCCAATCCTTTGAATACGCAGCCAAGAGCCGGGGATTTAAACTGAAGGTGGAACCGGTTGGCCAAAAACCGTCTTCAGCTCAACCCGCCTATCCCGGCGCAGGCCCACCGGACGGCCCGGCCCGTCAAACCCCGGGCATGGCACCGGGATTTGACGAAGGCGGATAAAAATAGTAAAAACATTATTTTGCCCCAAAGCGCCAAGCCAAACAAAAGACATTGGAAATTATGGAAGAACAAGACCAGCAGGAACAAAATCCGGAAAAAAGCGCCGTTGAAAAAGCAGGCGAGGATCTTTTCAATTTTGCCGTGGACCGCGAAGACATCCGGGAACTCATGGCTCAGCTGCCCGAAAACGCGGATGTCAATGCCACAACCGTGGAGTATGAACTACCCCTGCTCAAAATCATCACCGTGGGATGGGCTGCGCCCTATCTCATGGAAAACAGCCGGCACAAGCCCGAACTCATGGAAGTTTACTGGAATGCGGTGCGCGCCTTTTCTCAAAACCTGTCAGGCACGGCCGGATTGATGACCGGTCAGGACATCGATTATTTCCAAGTGGTCAAGCAGCGGTTTCACACCTATCTTGCCGCCATGGGCGCCAATCCCGGGGCCGGGGATCCGGCCGCGGTCATCGGCCCGGAGTTTGCCAAAGCCTGCGGAAACAGCGATGACGTGTTCACCGTCCTGATCGGCTCGCGCATGTTTGTGGGCACGGTCAACTGCGTACGTGAATATCTCAAAGCCTTTTCCATCATTTAACCAGTGATGGCGCCGTAAAAAGTCCAATATCTGCGTTACGCGCAATTTCTCAGAATTTCACGTACGGATAAGTACGCTGCATTCTTCGAAATTGCGCAAGCCTTGATCTTGAACTTTTTACGGCGCC
>Ga0182239_1000043_pt1 | contig 46159 bp, 40 predicted proteins | sample hydfrate6_PW_210_FD_132456 | JGI IMG/M metagenome (GOLD analysis project Ga0182239, IMG submission 132456) | Subsurface microbial communities from deep shales in Texas, USA - hydraulic fracturing test 6_PW_210 | ecosystem: Environmental > Aquatic > Deep subsurface > Shale gas/oil reservoir >... | reverse complement strand
GGCACCGTAAAAAGTCCAATATCTGCGTTACGCGCGATTTCTCAGAATTTCACGTACGGATAAGTACGCTGCATTCTTCGAAATCGCGCAAGCCTTGATCTTGAACTTTTTACGGCGCCATCTAAAAATCGGCTTTTTACGAGCGGGTCAAGTCTTACTTGTTATATTTTTCCTATCGGACAGGCCGGACTGTTCTTTAGGTCTCGTCTGAAAAATTTTACAATAACCTGGATCGGCGGGCAATTCAGCGCTTTTGCGGAAACGGTTTTCAGCAGGCGGGCTTTTAAAAATCCCGGCAGGACGGAACTCCTTCCGTCCTGCCGGGAAAAAAAAGAAAGCCGGCGCCGGATATGTGTTTATTTAAAAGCCTGCAGCGGCATGCCGGCCTTAAGATCTTCCTTTGAGTCCGTGACCAGTACTGTTGCCGTGTTGTCTTCGGTGTGGAGCACCAGCAGGGTGCCGATCTCCTCGCTGGTCAGATATTTCGGGGAATCCGGCCCCCAGTCCGGGTCAGTGGTGACCTCGAAAAGAACCGTGTACTGCTGGCCGACTTCAATGCCGGCGTCCCGGCCCTTGTTGATAAAGGCAATGGTGTCTTGACCAATGAAATTCCAGTCCTCTTCTGACTTCATGAGGCTGGCATTCAGATTTTCAATGCCGGGTTTGAGCCGGATGTCTGCCTGTCGATCCATCATGGGCATGATTTTGTCGTTTTTTTGAATGTCGTGAAATGCCTCCACGATTCTGCCTGCGGCAAAGTCCGATTGGGAATCCGTGATTTCTATGACGCCGGTGAGCAGGTACTGATCTCCGATGTATTGATCAGTGGAAGGATCGTCAACAGCGCCTTTCATGCGGTAAATCAGGTATTTTTCCCCATTGACGATGTTCCCGCCGGGCTCCGGGCGAATGTAGACCTTATCCCCGGTGCTTAACAGGTTATAATTATGGCGTTCAAGTGCGAGCGTCCCCAGGGTTTCAACAGGTTGCTTGCGGATAAATCCCACTGTCCGGATCGGGGTATAAGTAAAATACTGCTCGATTTCTTCCCGGGTGGGTTCGGTTTCCAGCCTTTTTTTATCTCCAAAGCTTTTTTTGTATATCCGGATTTTCTGGCCCGGGTAGATCCAGTGCGGATTGGGAATCTGTGGGTTGTAGTGCCATAAATCCGGCCATTGCCAGGGAGAGTCTGAAAACTCTTCAGACAGATCCCACAGGGTGTCACCCTTTTGGACTGTGTAGTAAAAACCGGTTTCTGTTTCAATGATGTGCTCTTCAATACCGGCGTTTGCTGATGCAAAGAAAAACATCACGAGCGCCGCGCACAGACCGGCGGTTACAAGTTTCCGGGTTCGCCTGGATTTGGATTGCGTTCTCATGCCCTGCCCCTTGTGGTGGTTAACGGGTTTTTCCGGAAGTGGTTTTCCAACCACTTCCAACAATGTAAAAGAAAAAAGGTTGGAAACGGGCTTTTTTTTATGAGAAATTCTCATAAATGCCTGTTTATGCTTAAAGGATTTTTTTTTTAATGTCAAGTGCCGGATCAAACCGCTTATTGCGGGTACCCGGTAATTTCCCGGATTTCTTCGTACAATGGTTTGAGCCGGGCATACATTTTTTGATAGATGCGCCTGTATAATGCGTCATAAAGCCTCTGGTTTTCGGCAATGGGCTCAAATTTGTTTCCGATGCGGGTCATGGCTTCAATTGCAGCGGGATAGTCCGGGTGCAGATTCAATCCCACGGCCGTGTTGATGGCCGCTCCCAGCCCGGAGGTTTCATAAATATGCGGCCTGGATGCCGGCAGGTTGAAAACATCTGCGGTGACCTGCATGGCATTGCGGCTCTGGGAGCCGCCCCCGGAAACCAGCAGCTGCCGGATGGGCGTTTTGGTCCGTTTTTCAATGCGCTCCTTTCCTTCGCGCAGGGCATAGGCCAGGCCTTCCAGGATGGCCCGGTACACGTGGCCGCGGGAATGGATGTCGCCGAAACCGATGATGCTGCCCTTGGCCTCGGGGCCGGGCATTTTAATGCCCGGAGTCCAGTAGGGCTGGAGCATCAGTCCCATGCATCCGGGTGCAATGTCGTCAATCAGGCGGTCGAACAGCGCTTCTGCGTCCACGCCCAGGTTTTGTGCCTTTTGCTTTTCTTTGTGCCCGAATTCGTTTTTAAACCAGCTGACCATCCAATAGCCGCGGAAAATCTGCACTTCAAGGGAATGATGGCCCGGAATGGCAGACGGGTAGGGCGGGATCAGGGATATGGGCTCTACATAGCGATTATGGGTGACATTGATGGTGGCCGTGGTGCCGTAGCTGATGCATCCGGTTTGTGCATCCATGCTGCCCGAGCCAATAACCTCGCAGGCCTTGTCCGCGGCCGCGGCAATAACCGGCAGGCCCTCGGGAATTCCTGTATGCCGGGCGGCTGTGGCGCTAATCAATCCAAGACGGCCGCCCGGCGGGATCAGCCGGGGCAGCATGTCCGGGTCAACGGGCAGGGCCCGCCATTTCCAGTCCGAATTTCCGGCCCAGGCAAGGCGCTTGTAGTCAAACGGCAGATATGCCACCTGACAGCCCACGGAATCGGAAAATTCCCCGGTGAGCCGGTAGGTGAGATACCCGGACAAAAGCAGATACTTGTGGGTCTTTTCCCAGATTTCCGGCTGATGGGCTTGCAGCCAGTTGGCCTCGGCTTCCTGCTGAAAATAGGCCACGGTACTGGATAGGCCTGCAACCTTGAAAAGCAGGCCCCAGAGTCCGCCCACGGGCGGGGGGTTCATTGCTCTGCGCTGATCCAGCCACAGGATTGCAGGCCGCAGGGGGCGGCCGTTTTTATCCACGTTGATTACGGTCCCCCGCTGGGTGGTGAGCGAGACACCGGCGAGGCGCTTTCGCTCGATTTTTTTTTCACTCCACAATCGCTGGCAGGCCCGGCCGAGCAGTTCCCAGTACATTTCCGGGTCCTGTTCGGCCCAGCCCGGTTTTTCGGAAAAATAGGGGGTGAACGGGATTTTGACAATGGCCTGCATCCGGCCGGAGAGGTCAAATGCCATGGCCTTTAAGCTCTGGGTGCCGTTGTCAATGGTGAGCAAAAGATCCTTGGTGGTCATGGCCGCCTCCGCGGGGGGATCCCGATCATGTGGTATTTTTCCTTGACGCGGATCCGGTTTTTGCCTATAGCATAAAAAACTGCGGAGTTTTACCGACCGGCTGACCGGTCTGTTCTGAAATTCGACAATAGCTTATCATGGACATATCCGACAATCATAATTTCGTTTGGTCCTTTTTTTGGCGCTGGTGGTCCAAGGCCGAGCAGACGGGGTATGCCCTTCGGCCGGTGCCGCTGTAAAGCCGCCGGCAAAAGTTGACACACAGACAAACCGTGGGGCCCCGTCGGGCTTCACGGTTTTTTTGTTTTGCGGAAAAAATTTTTTATCAGTGATCTGAGACAGGAGGAAAAATCATGCTGATCGTCATGCGGCAGGATGCCACACAGGAGCAGATTGATGCGGTCATTGGCATTATCGAGGAAAAAGGCTGCCGGGCCCGGCCCATTCCCGGCGGAGAAAGGGTTTCCATCGGGGTTTTATACAACAAGGGCCCCCTGGATCAAGCCGGTTTTCAGGCCCTGGCCGGGGTCAAGGAGGCCATTGCCGTAACCCGTCCATACAAATTGGTCAGCCGGGAAGTAAAGCCCCATGACACAATTGTGAGGGTGGGCAATACAGAAATCGGGGGCAGCCGCCTATCCATTATCGGCGGGCCGTGCGCGGTGGAAAGCGAATCACTGGCCATGGCAACCGCCGAACACGTGAAAAAGGCCGGGGCCGACATTTTTCGGGGCGGCGCGTTTAAGCCCCGCACCTCGCCTTACGCTTTCCAGGGCCTGGGCGAAGAGGGGCTGAAAATCCTGGCAAAGGTACGTGAAACCTTTGACATGCCCGTGGTCACGGAGGTTTTGGACCTGGAACATTTTGACATGGTGGAGCAATATGCCGATATCGTCCAGATCGGAACCCGGAACATGCAGAATTTCAGCCTTTTGCGCCGGGCCGGGGAGTCAAAAAAACCGGTGATGTTAAAGCGCGGCATGTCAGCCACAGTGGATGAATGGCTCATGGCCGCAGAATATATCATGTCCGAAGGAAACGAAAATATCATTTTGTGTGAGCGAGGGGTGCGAACCTTTGTGCGTCACAGCCGAAACACCCTGGATTTTTCCGCGATCCCCGTGGTCCGGCGGGAAAGTCACCTCCCGGTGATCATTGACCCGAGCCATGCCGCCGGATACCGGGACCAGGTTCTGCCCCTGGCCAGGGCCGCGGCGGCCGTGGGTGCCCACGGGCTCATGGTGGAGGTCCATGATATGCCCGATTTTGCTCAGTGCGACGGGGGCCAGTCGCTGTACCCGGATCAGTTTGCGCTTATGTGCCGGCAGGCAAGGGCCATCTGCGATATTTTTGCTTCCTGCTGAACGCAATTTGGGTATTTGAAAAGAGGTGGTAATGAAGCGTCTTGAAATTGCCGGCCAGGCCGGGGTCTCGCAAATCCTGGTGGGGGAGCGCCTGGAAAACGCAGGCGCGTATTTGCCTGAAAATACGCGTGTGATTGTGATCACCGATGAAACCGTTAACCGGCTTTACGGTCAGAAGATGCCGGATGCAGAGCGCATTGTCATCGGTTGCGGCGAGGCGTCCAAGACCCTGGATACGGCTGCGTTTATCTACCGGCGGTTAATTGAGCTGGAAGCAGACCGCAGCGTGTTTTTGTTCGGGGTGGGAGGGGGCATTGTGTGCGACATTGCCGGTTTTGTGGCTGCCACCTATCTGCGGGGCGTGCGGTTTGCCAGTGCAGCCACCACCCTGCTGGCCCAGGTGGATGCCAGCGTGGGCGGCAAGACCGGGGTTAACCTGGACGGCTACAAAAACATGGTCGGGGTTTTTCATCAGCCCGGGTTTGTCATATGCGACCCGCACCTTTTGAAAACCCTGCCCGGCCATGAGGTGGTTTCCGGGTTTGCCGAAATTATCAAGCATGCCGCCATAGCCGATGCCGGCTATTTCAGCCGGCTGGAAACCCGGGCCGAAGAGGCCATGGCCCTGAGCCCGGATGTCATCGAGCAGATTGTTTATGACTCCGTTGTGATCAAATCCGATATTGTCAACCGGGACGAACGGGAAAAAGGCGAGCGACGGAAACTCAATTTCGGCCACACTTTGGGCCACGCCATTGAAAAAACCATTGGGTGCAGTCACGGTCAGGCCGTAAGCGCGGGCATGGTTGCTGCCGCCCGGTTGTCTGTGAAAAAAGGGCTGCTGCGCGAATCTGACATGCAGCGCCTTTCTGATTTGCTGGCAAGCTTCAGCCTTCCGGTTTCCCTGCCTGCGGATCCGGCCGCGGTTTTTGACGCCCTGGCCCGGGACAAAAAGCGTGAGGCGGATTTTATCTGGTTTGTTCTGCTTTCGGCCATTGGGGATTGTATGGTTTCACCTGTTGCCCTGACGGAGCTGCAAGCCGTGCTTGGCCTGTAACAGATTCTTATCTGACCTCAAACCTGGGGCTCTGGATGCGCTGGTTTTTGCATTCCGGACAACGGCCCGGCCGGGTGACCCGTTTGCGGCTGCCGAACACAAATCCGCAGGCCAGACAGCGGGCGGGCTGAATGTGGAGTTTTTTGCCCTGGGGAGCAACGCTTTTGCCCACATGGGGCAGGTGGGCATAGACTTCTTTTTCGCTGATGCCCAGTTCCTGGGAAAGATCTCTGGCATCACAGAGTCCCTGCTCCAGAATCGCGATGATCTGCTGTCGAATGGTTGTCATGATCCTAAGGGTAAAGGCCAAAGGGCAAAGGTGCAAGAAAGAAAATCTGACAGAAACAAAACCGTTTACCTGGATTAAGGCTTCGCGATGCGGCCGGCTGCTGAGAGTTTGCGATTTTATGCTTTTCAGGGACAGGCCGGATGTATTATGAATAAAAAAATCCATCCGAAAACACGCAATTTAGGCATAAGTGTCAACAGGGAACACAAATGAAGCCGAAGAAAATTTTCTGCCATACATGGACTCCCAAATGGCCGAATACATGGATTTGCCCCGGGATGCCGGGCTCATAATCCGGGAGGTTGAACCGGGCAGTCCGGCAGACAAGGCCGGCATCCGGCAGGGCGATGTTTTGGTTGCAGTGGACGGCAGAACCATGAAGCAGAAATCCGATTACCAGGCGGCCATGCGCGGGACCAACAAGGGGCAATCCATCAGCGTGCGGATTCTGCGAAACGGCCTGGAAAAAACGTTGACGGCCAAAGCCGGTCTGTTTCCGGAAAAACTGGCGCCCAAACTGGTGCGTCGGCTGCTGGGTGTCAGGGTGACCGAACTTTCGGAAAAAGGCCGTTTTGACCGGCCCATTACAGCAGATACGGGTGTGATTATCTCGGAAATCGATCAAAACTCCGTACTGCACAACATCGGGGCCCGGCCCGGAGATGTGATCCGGAAAATTGATGAAATCCGAATTAATGATCCGCAGTCTTTGTATAAGGCAATTGTCCGGTACCGCTGGAAATCCTCGGTGGTGCTGTTGCTGCAGCGCGGCAATCAGGGATATTATATTACCGTAAACATTTAAAAACAGCCGGAAGCCGGGACAGGGGGACCATGACGTTGATTTCCAGGCTTTTCAGTGAGTGCCGATCCATTAAAAGCCGCCTGCCGGGCTTTCCCCCCAAAAAGGTGCTGGTGCTTGAAGGCGGGGGCATGCGCGGCATTTTTCTGGTTGGCGTGCTTCAGGCTTTTTGGGAGCGGGGCTATTATCCGTGGCGCGCCATCATCGGAACTTCTGCTGGCGCCCTGATCGGGGCGGCATATGCCGCCCGGCAAATCCACCTGGCCCGGGACGCGTTTTTCTCTGAACTGCTGACCGGCCGGTTTATCCGGATGAGCAATATTTTCAGGCCGGAAAAGCACGTCTTGAATCTGGACTGGCTGGTGGATCAGTTCATTGCCGGACCTGAACCGCTTCATGTACGACGGCTGCGCAGCACGGGATGTCCCCTGTGGATTGCCGTTACCCGTTTTTATGAAGACGCACCCCCGGAACCCGTGTATCTGGAAAGCAAAATCCATGATATCCCGGAGGCATTAAAGGCCTCGTCGGCCATTCCGTTTTTGTACCGCAATTTTATCTCCTATGGCGGATACCAGTTAATGGACGGAAGTGTCTGCAATCCCCTGCCGTACAAAAAGGCCCTGGAACTGGGCTTTGCGGAAAAAGACATTCTCGTGGTGGCCACCCGGCCCCGGGGATATCGAAAGGAGCGGGAATCGTTCTGGGTTAAGATGTTGTATGAATCCTTTTACAAAAAGGATCGCTACCAGCACCTGATTGCCGCCCTGGACCGTCACTGGGGGACATACAATCAACTCCTTGATGATCTGGAAACCAGGCACCGCATTGACGTGATTTATCCGCCGTCTGATTTCCGGGTCCATCGCCTGACCCGAAGCGAGGAAAAGATCCTGGAGGGTTTTGAGCAAGGGGTCGCCGCAGCCAGAAATTTTTTATACCAACGCTGCAGTTCGGATTTTTCGGAACCTGCGGCATAAACTTTCGTTGATTGGAAAGGAAAGACAAGCAATGGGTTTGTTTCGCATATTTTCCGGAAAATCCCCGGAGGAACATGAAGAAAAAGGCGATGAATGTTATCGAAACGCCGCCTATGGGGAAGCCCGGATCGAATTTGAAAAGGCATTGAATAAAATCAAAACCCGGCATCCGGAAAAAACCCACCTGCTTGACCGGATTGCGCAAAAGCATCAAGCGGCCAGCGAGGCATTGGCGCAAAACCATGTGGAAAACGCCCGGGCCCTGGCCGAAGCCGGGGATACCAGGGAAGCTGCTGAATTCTATGAGCTGGCCATGGGCCTGACAGAAAAGGCCGCAACCCGGGAAAAGATCCGGCAGGGCTTATCCGGCCTCGTCCGCGGGGGAAAAGAAATGCACCGGCATGCTGAAGCACAATATTCCGATTCTGCGGCAGAGCCGGATTTGTCCGGCGGGCCCGGGCAATTTGACACAGACGAGGCGGATATGTTTGCTGTGCTCTGCCACGCGCTTCCCGAAGAGATTGCAGAAGAATACCGTTCCTATGGGGATGCCTTTGTCCGGGGGTATACCGCATTGAATCAGGGCGATTTTTCCAGGGCTGTCACCGAGCTTTCCGCGGCCATGGAACAAAACCCCGGCAAAAATTTGATTGTCATGGAACTGGCCACGGCCTGCCTCCATGCTGAAGACCACGACAGGGCCAGACAGTTGCTGGAAACCTGCCTGGAACAAAATCCTGCGGAAATCCAGGCCTATCAGCTGCTCTGCGAATTGTTCTGGGAAAACGGGCAGTATTCCGAAGCCTGGAAACTGCTGGCTGCGGCACCCGAAGAGATTCAGGAAACCCGTGATATGCAGATGCTGATGGGAGAAACCTTTTTTCAGGCCGGGGACCTGGAAAAAGCCCTGGGCATGTTCCAGGCCTGTGCCGACGCTCACGGCGAAGACGAGATCGTGTCCCGGGCCCTGGCCAAGACATTGGAGGCTTCCGGACACGTGACAGAAGCCCGGGATGCATATGCCCGGATCATGAACCAGTGTGTGTCCTGTCAACAGCGCATTGATCCCTTTATCAAGCGCCGGTTTGCCGAACTTTCCTTTCAAAGCGGCGAGACCTCAACCAAGCTGCTGGATTTGTTTTTTTCCCTGGTCCAGGAGGATCCGGACAACCGGGGCGGGTATTATCAGCGAATCGGCCGGTTGTATGAAAAACAGGGCGAGTCGGATCAGGCGGCCCGCTACCTTGAACTCGCCGACCGGATGAGGCAGCAGGCGTGAAGGCTTCAGGCCACTGTGCCGGAAAGACCGGTTTTGTCCGGGATCTGTTGATTGCAAATAGCATTTGCCGGAGCATTGAGTTTGACCGGCTGCTGTTTTTTGCCGGCATGCGCTTTGGCAGCCGGAAAAGCTGGTGGGGCCACGGCAGGCCCCGGCCTCAGTCCCATGAAGGGCTGGATCTTTGTTTTTTTGCAGACAGGTCCGGCCGGTATTTCCGGCTGGATGAAACCGTCTGTGTGCCGGCGGCATTTGACAGCCGGGTGGTGGCCATGATTCCCGATTTTCTCGGGACCACAGTGATCGCAGCCCATGAGATGGCCGGCCGTACCCGCAGGTGCCTTGTGTTTTATGCCCACATCACGCCGGACAAGGACCTGCATCCAGGGCAGCCTCTGGAAGCAGGCCGGTGTTTTGCCCGTATTTCCGGTGAGAACAAAAAACGCTGGCTGCCGCCGCACCTGCATTTGAGCATGGCCGCGGAGGAAGATCTGCCGCCTTTGGAAAGACTTGACTGGCCGATGTTAAACCGCCTGGACCGGGATTTGTTCATGAATCCGGAACAGATCCTGGATTCTGATTTTCAGGTGATGGACTTTATTGCCCGCACAGATCTGTATGCGGCTTTTGTTCCGGTTTCTTCCGGGGGCGGACAGCAGAGAGGGCAGGGTGCCGGAAAAACGGGCCACTGCCATGAAACGCCTTGAATTTGCCGAAAAGCTCTGCTATTTGTTCTAGATTTCAACCCATAAGTTCCGATTTCCTGGTGCAGGAAATCGTTTTTTTAAACAAACTGTAAGGAGGATCCATGATCAGAGCCGCTGTTGTCGGGGCCACCGGCTATGCCGGCGCAGAACTGGTGCGGATTCTTGCCGGGCACCCGGAAGTGGTGATAACGGCTTTAACCTCGCGGCAGTATGCGGACGTGGCCTTTGACAGCATATATCCGGCCATGGCGGGGATCATCACCCAGAAGTGTGAGACCTTTGATGCCGATTCGGTCTGCCGGCGTGCGGACGTTGTGTTTACGGCCCTTCCCCATAAACTCCCCATGGAAATCATTCCGGAAATCATTGACAAGGGCTGCCGGGTGGTGGATCTGTCCGCGGATTTCCGGTTCCGGGATCCGGCCCTGTATGAGGCTGCATACCAGACCCACGCGGCAAAACAGCTGCTTGGCCAATCTGTTTACGGGCTTTGCGAGGTTTTTGCTGACGATATTGCCGGTGCGCGACTGGTGGGCAATCCGGGCTGTTATCCAACCAGTGTGCTGCTGCCTCTGGTGCCACTGGTGCAGGCCGGCCTGATTGACAGCAGCACCATTATTGCCGACTCCAAGTCCGGGGTCAGCGGTGCGGGTCGAAATCCGTCTGTCACCAGCCTCTACAGCGAGGTCAGCCAGTCTTTCAAGGCATACAAGGTGGCTTCTCACCGGCACGAACCGGAAATGGAAGAAAAGCTTACCCAGGCGGGGCAAAAACCTGTGAACATAACCTTTGTACCTCACCTGGTGCCCATGATTCGCGGCATGGAGACAACAATTTATGCGAGCCTGGCCAGTGGCGTAAATGAGCCGGATATCCGGCAGTGTCTGGAGCAGTATTACCGGGACCGCAGGTTTGTGCGGATTACAAAGCAGGGCCGGCCGCCGGATACCCGGGACGTGCGCGGCACCAATTACTGCGATATTGGTTTTGTGGTGGATGATCAAAACCGCCGGCTGGTTCTGATGTCGGCCATTGACAATCTGGTCAAGGGAGCGGCCGGCCAGGCTGTGCAGAACATGAACCTCATGTGGGGACTTTCTGAAACCGCCGGCCTGACAGCAGCCCCGTATCCGGTGTGATTGGCCGTGATGACACAAAAATATGCCCCTAATGTGTAACCCCAAACAAAGGAGTTGGAAAAATGACGGCAAAACTGATTAAAGGAACCGAAATCCGGGAGCAGATCCTCGAGGAGATCGCAGAGGAAGTCAAACAGATCAAGGAGAAGCACAACAAGGTGCCCGGTCTGGTTACCATCCTGGTGGGCGAAAACCCCGCCTCGGTGTCTTATGTGACCTTAAAGATCAAAACCGCGGATCGTCTGGGTTACAAGGAAATTCAGGACAACCAGCCCGAAGACGTCTCCGAGGCGGACCTGCTTGCCCTGATTGACAAATACAACAAGGATAATGAAATTCACGGCATTCTGGTGCAGCTGCCCCTGCCCAAGCACATCAACGAGAAAAAGATCCTCAATGCCATTGATCCGGACAAGGATGTGGACGGGTTTCATCCGGTCAACGTGGGCCGTTTGATGATCGGCGGATCAGAGGTGAAATACGCGCCCTGCACCCCGGCCGGCATCCAGGAGATGATCGTGCGCGCCGGTGTTGAAACCAGCGGTGCCGAGGTCGTGGTGGTGGGCCGCTCCAATATCGTTGGCAAACCCATCGCCATGATGATGTGTCAGAAAGGCGAGGGCGCCAACTCCACGGTTACCATTGTGCACACCCGAACAAAGGACCTGGCCGCCCACTGCAAGCGCGCAGATATCCTGATCGTTGCCGCAGGCGTGCCCGGGCTGGTCAAGCCGGAATGGATCAAGCCGGGCGCGTGCGTCATTGACGTGGGTGTTAACCGCGTGGGCGAAAAGGTCAGCGAGAAAACCGGTAAAACCATTGCCATCCTGCGCGGGGACGTGGATTTTGATGCCGCCAAGGAAATCGCCGGTTCCATTACACCGGTGCCCGGCGGCGTGGGTCCCATGACCATTACCATGCTCATGAAAAACACCCTCAATTCTCTGAAATATCAGCTGGGACTGAAATAGTCTGTTATCCGGGTTCCAAAACCAGGGCCCGCTTCCCCTGTGAAGCGGGCCTTTTGCCTTCATACCCGACACCTTGACGGCACCACGGTCAGTAAATATATTATAGCGGACTTTAGCGCAAAACCCTGAACATTGAACATTGAACATTGAACATTGAACATTGAACGTTGAACGTTGAACGTTGAACGTTGAACCTTGAACTTTAAACCCTGAACCTTGAACAGGATTTCCATGGCAGCACTTGCCGCAGGCAATTTTTTAACCAAACTATTCGGCAGCAAAAACGAGCGGGTCTTAAAAAAGCTCTACCCGGTGGTCGATGCGGTCAACGCCCTTGAACCCAAATACGCGGCCATGAACGATGCGGATCTGGCCGGCCAGACACCCTTGCTCAAATCCCGGTACCAGCAGGGAGAGTCCCTTGAGGACCTGCTGCCCGACGCCTTTGCCGTGGTTCGCGAAGCCTCCCGGCGCACCCTGGGCATGCGCCATTTTGACATGCAGATTCTGGGCGGCATTGTCCTGCACCAGGGCAATATCGCAGAGATGAAAACCGGTGAGGGAAAAACCCTGGTGGCCACCCTGGCCATTTATCTAAACGCCCTGACCGGAAAAGGCGCCCACGTGGTCACGGTCAACGATTACCTGGCCCGGCGCGATGCCGAGTGGATGGGCAAGATTTACCGCTTTCTGGGCATGAGCGTGGGCAATATCGTCCACGGGATGAACGACCAGGAGCGCAAGGAAGGCTACGCCTGCGATATCACTTACGGCACCAACAACGAGTTCGGGTTTGATTATCTGCGCGACAACATGAAGTTTGACAAGGAATCGCTGGTGCAGCGCGAGCTTCACTTTGCCATTGTCGACGAGGTTGACAGTATCCTCATTGACGAGGCGCGCACCCCTTTGATCATTTCCGGGCCTGCGGAGAAATCCACGCATCTGTATTACCAGGTCAACGGCATTGTGCCCCACTTAAAGCCCGAAGAACACTACACTGTGGATGAGAAGGCCAAATCCGTGACCCTGACCGAGGCCGGCGTGGCCATGGCCGAGCAGCAGCTCCAGGTGGAAAACCTCTATGATCCCAAAAACATTGAACTGCTGCACCACGTCAATCAGGCATTAAAGGCCCATGCCCTGTTTACCCGTGATGTGGACTACATTATCAAGGACAACCAGGTCATCATTGTTGATGAATTCACAGGCCGGCTCATGCCGGGCAGAAGATACAGTGAAGGGCTGCACCAGGCGCTGGAGGCCAAGGAAAACGTCAAAATCGAAAACGAGAACCAGACCCTGGCCACCATCACCTTTCAGAATTTTTTCCGCATGTATGACAAGCTCTCAGGCATGACCGGCACGGCCGATACCGAAGCCGCGGAATTCAAGAAGATCTACGATCTCGACGTGGTCATCATTCCCACCAATGAGCCCATGATCCGGGAGGATTATCCGGATGCGATATACATGACCAAAAAGGAGAAATACGATGCCGCCATCGAGGAGATCATTGAGTTAAACCGTATGGGTCGTCCGGTATTGGTGGGAACGGTTTCCATCGATGTTTCGGAGTATTTAAGCGATTTGCTCAAAAAACGGGGTGTTGCCCACAATGTGCTAAACGCCAAAAACCACGAGGCCGAAGCCGAGATCATCGCCAATGCCGGCCAAAAGGGAGTGGTGACCATCTCCACCAACATGGCCGGCCGGGGAACCGACATCGTGCTCGGCGACGGGGTGGTGGAACTCGGAGGCCTTCATATCCTGGGTACTGAACGCCATGAGAGCCGGCGGATTGACAACCAGCTCCGGGGCCGTTCCGGGCGGCAGGGCGATCCCGGTTCTTCACGATTCTATCTCTCCCTGGAAGATGATCTGCTGCGGATTTTCGGCGGCGAGCGGATTTCCGGGATTATGAACCGCATGGGCATGAACGAGGGCGAGCCCATTGAGCACAAGATGATCTCCCGGGCTATTGAAAACGCCCAGCGCAAGGTCGAGGCTCACAATTTCGATATCCGCAAGCAGCTCCTGGATTTCGATGATGTGATGAACCAGCAGCGGGAAGTGATTTACCGCCAGCGCCAGCAGGCATTAAGCGACGACAGCCTTCGGCCGGTAATCCTGGAAATAATCGAAGAAAAGGCCGAACAGATTGCCTGGACCTATGCCGAGGAAAAAACTCCGCCCGAGCAGTGGGATTTAAAGACCTTGTCAGATGCCGTGTTCAGGCAGTTTAATTTTAAAATCGATTTGAGTCCCGGACGCCTGGAAGGACTGGACGCTGAGGCTCTTGCCCGCCGGATTGCAGATGAAGCCACAGCAGCCTATCACGAAAAGGAAAAAATGCTGCCGGAGGAAGAATTTCGCCACCTGGAACGCATTATCATGCTCCAGACCGTGGACAGCCTCTGGAAGGACCACCTGCTGTCCATGGATCATCTAAAGGAGGGCATCGGGCTGCGCAGTTACGCCCAGCAGGATCCCCTGATGGTTTACAAGCGCGAAGCCTTTGCCATGTTCCAGGAGATGATCGACCGGATTAAAGAGGAAACCCTCAAAATATTGTTCCGGATTCAGATTGCGCCCTCTGCCGAAGTCGATGACCTGGTTCAGCCCGAAGAACAGGAAATGTCATTTTCCCACGGCAGCGGCGAGGCTGCGGCCAAAAAGCCCCACAAACGCCAGGCGGCCAAGGTGGGCCGCAATGATCCCTGCCCTTGCGGCAGCGGTAAAAAGTACAAGAAGTGCTGCGGCAAATAGGCCTCTTATCCCTGTTTCCTTTCATTCTGCCCTGTTGGTGATCCTTTCTGCAGGCCGCATTTGATGAATTTGGGGTTGAATTTTGGATGCCAATGATTTTATAATTTTAATTACCCGGGCTGACAGTCCGGGTATCGGTGTTTATATTGAATTAAAATCCCGAAAATTTGCACGAAATTATTTTTTCAGGCAAGAGGGGTGTTTTCGGTGAAGCGGAGGAAATATGCAGGAAAACAGGCCGGGAACCGAAGAAAAAGTAATTTCAAAGACCCGGAAATCACTTCAGGAGCCGCCCATGTACCGGGTGCTGCTCCACAATGATGATTATACCACCATGGATTTTGTGGTGGAGCTGTTGATGAACGTATTTCAGAAATCTTTCGAGGAAGCCACCCGTATCATGCTGCGGATTCACAGATCCGGAGCCGGGGTGTGCGGCGTATATACTTATGAAGTGGCGGAAACAAAGATTGAAACGGTCCATCAACTGGCTACTGAAAGAGGGTTTCCGCTGAAAAGCTCTATGGAAAAGGTGTAGCCTATGATCAGCAAGGGACTGAGTATCGTGTTGAGCCAGGCCGTTAAAGAGGCCCGGAAAAGACGGCATGAGTATGTGTGCGTGGAACACATGCTCCATGCAATACTTCAAGACAGCGTTGGCAGCGAGATTATCGAATCCTGCGGCGGCAATGTGGAAACCATCCAGCAGGAGCTGGAGCGGTTTTTTGACGAAAAATTGGAAAAAGTACCCAATGACCATGAATATATCCTCCAGCAGACCATCCGCTTTCAGCGGGTGATCCAGCGGGCGGTCAACCACGCCCGGTCCGCGGAGAAGGAATCGGTGTATGTGGGCGATATTCTGGCCTCCATCCTGGAGGAGCGAAAATCCCATGCGGCTTATTTCATGGCCGCCCAGGGCATTACCCGGCTGGACGTGTTAAACGTGATTTCCCACGGCACATCCAATGAAATGTTTAAGGAAAGTTCGGATACCGGCATTACCACGGGCAAAAAGCAGAAGAAAAAGGAAGCCGATCCCCTGGAAGTTTATGCCGTGGATCTTGTGGAACAGGCCTTGTGCGGCCGGCTCGATCCATTGATCGGCCGGCAGGTGGAAACGGAGCGCACCGTGCAGGTGCTGTGCCGCAGGCGGAAAAACAATCCCGTGTTTGTGGGTGAGCCCGGGGTGGGCAAAACCGCCATGGCCGAGGGTCTGGCCCAGCGCATTGCCGAAGGACAGATTCCGGATCTGCTCGAGGGCGCACGCATTTATGCCCTGGATCTGGGGGCGCTGCTGGCAGGCACCAAGTACCGGGGCGATTTTGAGCAGCGGCTCAAATCCGTGATCAATGAACTGCAAAAGCGGGAAAACGCCATTTTGTTCATTGACGAGATCCACACCATTGTGGGGGCCGGGGCCACCAGCAGCGGGTCCATGGATGCCTCCAATATCTTGAAGCCCGCACTGGCAAGCGGGGAGATGCGCTGCATTGGTTCGACCACTTATGAGGAGTTCAAGAACTTCTTTGAAAAGGACAGGGCTTTTTCCCGCCGGTTTGAAAAAATCGAGATTTCCGAGCCCTCTGTCGATGATACTGTCAAAATTTTAAAAGGGCTGAAATCCTACTATGAGCAACATCACTGCATCGGATACACGGATGCTGCTTTAAAGGCTGCAGCCGAGCTGTCGGCCAAGTACATCAATGACCGTTATCTGCCGGACAAGGCCATTGATGTCATGGATGAGGCCGGGGTGCTGCTGCGGCTCACCGGTTCGGGCAGAAGAAAGCGGGTTCAGCCCACGGATATGGAAAAGGTGGTGGCCAAGATTTCCCGCGTGCCGGCCAATCGGGTCACCTCCACGGACAAGACCAATCTGGCCAGTCTGGAAACCCGGCTTGAAGAAAAGATTTTCGGCCAGCACAGCGCCATTGACTCCCTGGTGACGGCCATCAAGCGGTCCCGGGCCGGCCTGGGCGCACCTGAACGGCCCATTGGTTCGTTTTTGTTCACCGGTCCCACGGGTGTGGGCAAAACCGAGGTGGCCCGGCAAATGGCGGCCAACCTGGGGGTGAAGTTTCTGCGCTTTGATATGAGCGAGTACATGGAAAAACATGCCGTGGCACGGCTCATCGGAGCACCTCCGGGCTATATCGGCTTTGAACAGGGCGGGCTGCTCACAGAGCAGATCCGGAAAAATCCCTATGCCGTCCTGCTGCTCGATGAAATCGAAAAAGCCCACATTGACATGTACAACATCCTGCTCCAGGTCATGGATCACGCTGCGTTGACAGACAACAACGGCAAAGTGGCTGATTTCCGGAACGTGATTCTGATCATGACTTCCAATGCCGGTGCCAGGGAAATGGCGGCCAACACCATCGGATTTGCCGGCCGGCAGCCCGAGGATTTCGGCCGAAAGGGCAAAAAGGCCATTGAGAACTTTTTCAGTCCGGAGTTCCGCAACCGGCTCGATGACACCATTAATTTCCAGCCCCTGACCCAGGAGATCATGGAACAGGTGGTGGACAAATTCATGGATGAGCTGGCCCCGCAGCTTGCAGCGAAAAAGGTCTCTGTGCGGCTTTCGGCCAATGCCCGCAAATGGCTGGCCCAAAAGGGCCATGATCCGCATTTTGGCGCCCGGCCCCTGGACCGGCTGATCCAGAAGGAAATCAAGGACGTGCTCACCGACGAGATCCTTTTCGGCCGGCTCACAAAGGGCGGCGAGGTCTTTATAAAGGTCAAAGATGACCGGCTGATGTTTTCTTTCAGATAGAAGACCATGCCAATCTTTCGCCTTTCCGAGAAAGTGTCGTTTCCGCCGCCGCATTTTGCGGCGGCAAACGGCCTGCTGGCCATTGGCGGCGACCTGAGCCGGGAAAGGCTGCTGCTGGCTTATGAAAACGGCATTTTTCCGTGGTATTCGCCATATGACCCGATTCTGTGGTGGTGTCCGGACCCGCGTCTGGTTTTGTATCCCGGGCAGGTGCATGTACCCGACCGCCTGCGCCGGACCATCAAAAGCGGCTGTTTCCGGGTCACAAGCGATACCGTTTTTGACCGGGTGATTCGGCAGTGCGCCCGGGTTCGCCTGGAAAACAACGAGGAGACCTGGCTGGTCGATGACATGATCGAGGCCTACTGTCGGCTTCACGAAGACGGATACGCCCACAGCGTGGAAACCTGGCAAAACGACCAACTGGTTGGCGGGCTTTACGGAGTGTGTCTCGGCGGCTGCTTTTTCGGCGAATCCATGTTCACCCGGGCCAGGGACGCCTCCAAGGTGGCCCTGGTGGCCCTTTGCCGGCACATGGAGAAAAATCAATTTGACATGATCGACTGTCAGGTGGCAACAGCCCACTTGGTATGGATGGGGGCCCGGGAAGTGCCCAGGAAGGTGTTTTTGCGGCAGCTGCGAACTTCCCTGAAAAAACCGACCCAAAGGGACAAGTGGGTGGTCCCGCTTCCGGATTTTTCCGGCTGTGGAAACCGGGGGTACTGAGACCCCAGGGGCCTCCGGATGTGTCAAAAACGGACCCTTGATGGCCATTAAAGGAGGTTTGCATGAATCACGGGCCTGAACGCAAGTTTTACCTGAAACATTTCAAGTCCATCAGCCTGGCCATTGCCACTTACGAGGATTTCACCCAGCTGGTCAACCACCTTGCTGAAGGCTTGTGCCGGACTTTTGGGGTAAAAGGTGCCAGTATCATGATTCTCGACGAAATTGAGCAGGAGCTGTTCCGGGTCAGCAGTCACGGCATCAGCGAGGCTTACGTGGAGAAAGGCCCGGTTTTTGCGGATCCGAAAAAATGCGCCTTTTACACCGGCAAGGTGGAGGTGGTGGAGGATTTTCAGAGTGATGAACGGGTGCAGTACCCCGAGGCGGCAGCCAGAGAAGGCATTGTTTCCATGATGTCGATTCCCATCAAGTACCACAATATCAATACCGGTCTTATCCGGATCTGCCACAGTGACCGGCTCTGCATGCATGATGAGGATGTGGATTCGCTGAAAGTCATGGCCTGCCAGCTCGGAGTGGTCATTGAGGCCAACGGGCTGAGAAATTTTGTGGAACAGATCAAAATGGCCATTGACAATCTGCCGCCCAGAATCCGCGGGAGTTCCTGATGGCGGTGTTGACGCCGGACTTCGGGGATTTTTCCCGTATTGACTGCGGCGACGAAATCGTCCTTGGGCAACGGAGATACCGGATTACCGGATTTGAACGGGAGCGGCGCTTTGGCATCGAAGACCCCAAATTCTGGGTCAAGCGGGCCTTGGATGTGGAAACCGGGGAAAGAAAACTTTTAAAATTTGCCTTTTTTGAAAGCTTTTACACATCCCTGGCCGGCGTGAAAATCCGCTGTTTCCGGAACCCGGAAAAGGAAAGCCGGATTCTCGAACTTGTGGAGGGCCATCCATTTTTCATGCAGGGCTCATCGTTTTGGGATGAAAAGGGCTTTGATCCTGAAAAAATCCGCGTTGAGCTGGTACAAGAGCCCTATCCGACGATTACCGAAGGAATCATTGATTATTATAACCAGGGGGATTTTGATATGCTGATGATCGGCAGAAAAAAAATGTCCAAACAGGAAGAGTTCGTTCTTGGCGATATCAGCATCAAACTGATCCGGGCCCTGGGCAAAACCGCGGTGCTGGTGGTGAAAACCGGCTGATGCATGTCCACTGCCCATCCCCGGGTATCGCAAAATCCGATAATTGTGTCGCAGGGAGGCGTTATGGCGTCTGATTGCCTGTTTTGCAAGATTGCAAACAAAGAAATGGATACGGAATTGTTGATGGAAACCGACGATCTGGTGGTGTTCAAGGATATCAATCCGCTTGCGCCGGTGCATCTGCTGCTTGTGCCAAAACGGCATATCCGCAGTATCAATGATTTGGAAGATACGGACAGCCCGATTCTTTCAAAGCTGATTTTCGCCGCAAAGGAAATGGCCGTCAAAACCGGTGTGAGCACCACCGGCTACAGGCTGTTTTTCAATGTGGAAAAGGGCGGGGGACAGGAGATTTTTCATCTGCACATGCACATGATCGGGGGGTGGGAATCTTAGATGCCGGAAAATACAGGTAAAACAGCAGCAGAAAAGATATTTGACGCCCACCGGGTCGACAACCCGGCCGGGGATATGGTTGTGCTGGGTTTGGATGCGGTGTTCTGCCATGAAATCACCACGCCGGTGGCCATCAACGATCTGATTGCCAGGGGAAAGGACCGGGTTTTTGACCCCTCGCGCATCATGGCGGTCATTGATCATGTGACCCCGGCCAAGGACTCCAAAACCGCCATGCAGGGAAAGATCATGCGGGATTGGGCCCGGCGCCATGATCTCGAGCATTTTTTCGATATCGGCAGAAACGGTGTCTGCCACGCCCTGTTTCCGGAAAAAGGATTTGTCCGGCCGGGTTATACCATCATCATGGGCGATTCCCACACCTGCACCCATGGCGCATTCGGCGCCTTTGCCGCCGGCGTGGGCACCACCGACCTGGAAGTGGGAATTTTAAACGGAGTCTGCGCGTTTCGCTATCCCCGCTCCATTAAAATTGAAATCACCGGTGAGCTGGCAGACGGTGTATTTGCCAAGGATGTGATTCTGCATATTATCGGTCAAATCGGAGTCAACGGAGCCACTGACTGTGTCATCGAGTTTGCCGGTCCGGTGGTGGCGGCCATGAGCATGGAGGCGCGCATGACCCTGTGCAACATGGCCGTTGAAGCCGGGGCCACCTGCGGCATCTGCTATCCGGACATGACCACCGTGGAATACCTCTGGCCTTTTATCCGCACAGAGTATGACTCCCGGCAAGCCGCGCTGGAAGATTATCGCAGGTGGCAGCCGGATCAAGACGCTGTTTACCAGCAGGTGCTGCAATTTGATGTCACGGATCTGCCTCCGCAGATCACCTACGGCTATAAGCCGGACAAAGTGTGCCCGGTTTCGGAAATGCAGGGAACTGCCGTGGATCAAATCTATATCGGTTCGTGCACCAACGGCCGAATAGAGGATCTGCGGGTGGCCGCCCGGGTGCTTTCGGGACAGCGGATCAGCGATTCGGTCCGGGGAATTGTCTCCCCGGCCACCCCGGAAATCTATCAAAAGGCTCTGGATGAAGGCATTATCAAAACCTTCATGGATGCCGGCTTCTGCGTGGCCAACCCCACCTGCGGGGCCTGCCTGGGCATGAGCTGCGGGGTGATCGCAGAAGGGGAGGTCTGCGCCTCCACCACCAACCGCAATTTCTACGGCCGCATGGGAAAAGGCGGCATGGTGCATTTGATGAGCCCGGCCACTGCCGCGGCCACTGCCCTTGCCGGCCATATTGCCAATTCGAACCTTTACAGACAATAAAACATCACCAGCGAGGCCAAGTCATATGCATACGTTCGGGGGCAAGACCCTGTTTCTGGACCGGTCGGATATCAATACAGACGAAATCATTCCTGCCAAGTATTTAACCGAAATCTCCAAGAAGGCGCTGCAGCCCTACCTGCTCGAGGATCTGAACCTGGAAGGCTTTGATCCGGCAAAAGACATTGCCGGCTGCCGGGTGATCGTGACCCGGGCCAACTTCGGGTGCGGCTCCTCGCGGGAGCATGCTCCTTGGGCTTTGGAGGTCAACGGCATTCACATGGTGATTGCCCGAAGCTATGCCCGGATTTTCCGGCAGAATATGTTTAATTGCGGCATGCTGGCCATTGATCTGCCCGAAGAAACCATTGACCGGCTTTTTAACGAGTTTGCCGGCCCGGACACGGAAATTTATGCAGACCTGGAGACAGGCGAGCTGACTGTGGAAAAACAGGGCCGGCAGACAAGGATTGCTTTTACCGTGTCCGAGTTTGACCGGGCACTGGTGGCTACCGGCGGATGGGTGGAGTATGCGGATGCCAGATACGGGACCGGATCATGAAAAGCTTTGAAGATTTGTTTTGGCAATTGGAGCAAAAAAAGAAAACCGCGGATCCGGATTCGGGCACCGTGGCCCGCCTGGCCCGGGGCCCCCATGAGATCGGCAAAAAACTGGTGGAGGAAGCCGGCGAGGTCTGGATGGCGGCCCGGTACGAAAGCCGGGAGCAGACCGCAGCGGAAATCGCCCAGCTGCTCTATCACACTCAGGTCATGATGCTGGCCTGTGACTTAAGCCTTGAGGATATTTACCAGCACCTTTGAAGCCTTCCTTTAATGCCTGGTTCTATAATTTTCGCATGATGCCGGCCCGGTGGCGATTTGCTCCCTGCTGACCGCTTGCGCGCTCAATGCGACTCGCAAACCACCCCCGGGCCGGCATCATGGCCGACGGTGTGCAAAGTTTTACGCCAAGGGAGTCAGAAGGAACACATTCAAGTCTTAAAAAGCGATGTTTTCATGCCCGGTCCCGTGGGCTGGCCCGGCAAGAACCCTTCCAAGGAAGGCCGGGGGCGGGGTCGGTTTATGAAGCGACATTGAGCGTTTCCGGGATAAATTCAGCCAACGCCGGAGCGAGTAAAATTTCAAATTGCCCAGGACTGGATGGAAAAAACCCGGAAACGGTCAGGAGCGAAAAAACTGACCCCGGCCCCAGGGCTTCCTTCCCAAAAAAACAGGCGGTCCGGAGATCCGGTGCCGCCTGTTTTTGCCTGGATGCAAAGATACTGTATTTCAGTTGGTTTTGATTTCGATTTTTCTGGGTTTTGCCGCTTCGGCCTTTGGCAGTACCAAGTGGAGCACCCCGTCTTTTAGCTCGGCGTCGATTTTTTCCTGGTCCACCAGCTCCGGCAGGGTGAACTGCCGGTAATATTGCCCGATTTCGTATTCCACCAGGATGTCGGTTTCGTCCTGGCTTTCAAACGGTTTGATCTCGCCGGTCAGTGTCAGGGTGTTTTCCCGCACATCAATATTGACGTCATTGGGTGCCACACCCGGCATGTCCGCCATGAGTGTGATGCCGTCTTCATTTTCAAAAATATCGACTGCCGGGATAAACACAGGCCCCGGCCGGGTCTGCTCGGCGCCTGCGACTTCCTGTTTTCCCTTTACCTGCATGTCCCTGCTCTGTGCTTCGTTTGCCATATCGCATCCTCCTTTTGCAAAAGATCGGATGATTGTTTTATGCCTTGATCTGAATCTGCTTGGGTCTGGCTTTTTCAGATTTGGCAATGGTCAATGTCAGAACGCCGTTGGTGAGCCGGGCATCGATTTTATCCCGGTCAATCTCGCCGGGAAGGGTCAATGCCCTGGAAAACCGGCCGGCTTCACGTTCCCTTCGGTGATACCGGGCATTTGGATCGGGCTCGATGGTGCGCTGCCCGGAAATGGTGATGTTTCTGTCGGTGGCCTGGATATCGAGATCCTCACCTTTCACTCCGGGCAATTCCGCGCGCAGGATATAGTTCTCCTTTGTCTCTGTGAGGTTGACCAGGGGAAATACACCGGCTCTTGGAATGCGGTAGCCGGCATCGGCCTGGCCGATGACCTGATCGAGATATCTGCGCACCCTGTCCATTTCCTCGAAGGGATTTCTCCCGGCAAAATCCGGAAAATCAAGAAAGCGTCTGGTGATCATGGCAATTCCCTCCTTTTTTTGCTCAAACGGGTTTTGTGGACAATAAGCTTCCGTTATTGCTGGTACAGTTGTTTATTCATATATATCAGGATGTTGGTCTTCAGATGGAATGTAATCACAAACTTCGGGGTGTCAAGATAGCCTCGTGCATTTTTCTTTCCGGAAGGCGGGAAAATTGCTTTACAAAACTTAACGTTTACGTTACTTTTTTAAAACAGATTTTACTTTTATGATCATTGTATTGTTGCATCCGTTCCCCGGCGCCCGGGTTCCGGGCGGACGAGGCTCCCTGCCACTGACATAAGGAGGTGAATCTTGGATTTCGATCTTACCACTGAACAGGAAATGATTCGCAAGGAAATCCGCAAATTTGCCGAAAGACAGATCGGGCCGGTGGCTGCTGAACTCGATGACCAGGAAGCTTTTTCTCCGGAACTGACCCGAAAAATGGGCGATATCGGCCTGTTTGGCATGTTTGTTTCCGAAAAATTCGGCGGACAGGAGCTTGATTACATTTCCTATATTATTGCAGTGGAGGAAATCGCCCGGGTGGACGGCTCCCAGGCGGCCACGGTGGCTGCCGGAAATTCCCTGGGCATTGGTCCGATCCACTATTTCGGCACTCCCGAGCAAAAAAACAAATACCTTCCAAAGCTGTGTGCCGGCGAGGCTCTCTGGGGCTTTGGGCTCACCGAACCCACAGCCGGCTCAGATGCGGGCGGAACCCGGACCACCGCAGTCAAAGACGGCAATGAGTGGGTGATCAACGGATCCAAGATTTTTATCACAAATGCTGCCTGCGAAATGTCAATGGGGGTTACGGTCCAGGCCGTGACCGGCCGGCGCGATGACGGGCGGCCGGAATACACCTGTTTTCTCGTGGAACACGGCACACGGGGCTTTGTTGCCAAACCCATGCACAAAAAAATGATGTGGCGGGCCTCTAATACGGCGGAGCTGTATTTTGATGATGTGCGCGTACCGGCGCAAAACATCCTCGGCCGCCAGGGCGAGGGCTTTCACCAGATGTTAAACACCCTTGACGGCGGACGGCTCTCCATTGCCGCCATGGGCCTTGGCGGAGCCCAGGGGGCATATGAGACGGCCCTGAAGTATGCAAAACAGCGGGTCCAGTTCGGAAAACCCATTTCCCGATTCCAGGCCATTGGTTTTAAACTGGCGGATTCGGCCATGGAAATCGAATGTGCCAGAAATCTTTTGTACAAGGCCTGCTGGCTGCGGGACAAGAAACGGCCGTTTCAGAAGGAGGCGGCCATGGCCAAGCTCTACTGCTCCGAACTCATGGGCCGGGTGGCGGATCATGCCGTGCAGATCCACGGCGGATACGGGCTGATGAAGGAATACAACGTGGAACGATTCTACAGGGATCAGAAGCTGCTGGATATCGGCGAGGGCACTTCCGAAGTCCAGCGCCTGGTGATTTCCAGAAACATTGGTTGCTGAAGACCCCGTTGCCGGGGCCTGTGTGCGGACATCAATACAGGAGGATCCAGTCATGGAAAATGAAAATGTCCTTGTAAAAGAAGACCGGGGCCAGGTTCGGATTCTGACCCTGAATCGTCCCGACATGATGAATTCGGTGAATTTTGCCATGCTTCGGGCCCTGAAGTCCGAAATAGAGGCCCTGCGCTTTGATCCCGATATCCGGGTGGTGATCATCACCGGGACCGGGGAAAAAGCTTTTTGTGCGGGTGCGGATTTAAAGGAGCGCGCCACCCTCACCGATATCCAGGTCAAGGAATTTATCTACACCATCCGCAACCTGCTAAGCGATATTGAATCGCTGAACAAGCCGGTGATTTCAGCGGTAAACGGCATTGCCCTGGGAGGGGGAACCGAGATTGCCCTGGCCAGCGATTTGCGCATTGCCTCCATGAACGCCTCCATGGGGCTGACCGAAACCCGGCTGGCCATCATTCCCGGCGGCGGCGGCACCCAGCGGCTGCCCCGGCTTGTGGGACGGGGCAAGGCAAAGGAATTGATTTTCACCGGCCGGCGGGTGGATGCCCAGGAGGCCCTGGAGATCAGCCTGGTCAACAGCATCTGTGAGCCGGAACTGCTCATTGATGAGGCCCTGAAAATGGCGGAGATGATTTGCGAAACCGGCCCCATTGCCATTGAGCAGGCCAAGTTTGCCATTGATGCAGGAATGGAAACGGATTTAAAAACCGGTCTTGCCATTGAGTCCAATGCCTACTGGATTACCATTCCCACCCAGGACCGTTTAGAGGGCCTGGCTGCGTTCCGGGAAAAGCGCAAACCCGTGTACAAAGGCAAATAGGAGATCCATCCCATGACAGAAGCCATGAGTGAAAGCCGGCAGCATTGGTTAAATGAGGAAGCAAAGCTCGATGAACGCGTCAATGAGGCTTTGTGGCCCGGCGGGCAGGAGGCTGTGGACCGCCTGGCCAAACAGGGAAAAAAACCCGTGCGCGAGCTTATTGATCAGTTGATTGATCCGGGCACCCAATTTTTTGAGCTCTCCCGGATTGCCGGATTCGGGATGAATTACCCGGGGGTCGAGGACGTGCCCTGCGCCGGGGTTGTCACGGGCCTTGGAAAAATCTACGGCAACTGGACCATGATTATTGCCAATGACAGCCGGGTCAAGGCCGGGACCTATTTTCCCATTACCCTGAAAAAGCACATGCGCGCCCAGGCCATTGCGGAAAAAAACGGGCTCAACTGCGTCTATATCGCTGATTCCGGCGGGGCGTTTCTGCCCATGCAGGCTGATGTGTTCCCGGATGACCAGCATTTCGGCTCCATGTTTTACAACATGGCCCGGATGTCGGCCAAGGGATTAAAGCAGGTGACCCTGAGCACCGGCGGCAATACCGCGGGCGGGGCCTATATCGTGTTTATGGCCTGCGAGGCGGTGATGATCGACAAGATGTCCTATTCCTTTCTGGGCGGACCGCCTTTGGTGAAAATGGCCACAGGAGAGGAGATTTCCGCGGAAGACCTGGGCGGTGCGCGGGTGCATACCCATGTGTCGGGGGGCGCTGATCATTTCTGCAAAAACCAGGACGAAGCCATCGAGAAAGTGCGGGAAGTGTTGTCCCTGGAACCTTTGCAGACCTGTCATCTTCAGCGTTTTGAGGAAAGCCCGCCTTTATATCCCATGGAACGGATCTATGATATTTTGCCCGCCCTGGGCAGCCAGGCCATTGATACCCGGTCCGTGATCGAAACCATTGCAGACGACAGCCATTTCATTGAATACAAGGCCCATTACGCCCCTGGCCGGGGCGATAACATTCTTGCCGGCAAGGTCCGGATCAAGGGCTATCCCATGGGCGTGATCGCTTCGAACCGCATCGGGATCATATTCGAGGAAGCCGCCCGAAAGGCCGCGGAATGGATCGTGCGCTGCTCTCATGAAAAGATCCCCATCTTGTTTGTCCAGGGCTCGCCCGGCTACATGGTGGGATCGGATGCCGAGCACAACGGCATCGGAAAATACGGGGCCGACATGGTAAGAGCCGTGTCCTGCGCCCAGGTGCCGAGGATTCAGCTGGTTATCGGCCAGGACAACGGGGCGGCCAACTACGGCATGTGCGGAAGGGCGTACCGGCCCACGTTTTTGTTTAACACCATGCGGGGCCGGACTTCGGTGATGAGCGGGCGAAGTGCCGGCGGGGTGCTGCTTTCCATTGAGGACAGAAAGCGACAGGCCCAGGGCCGCCCCATGACCGACGAAGAGCGCGATGCATTTTACAAAAAAATGGTGGAAAAATACGACGGTGAAGCCCATCCGTTTTTCTGCGGAGCCCGGCTCTTAAATGACCGGACCCTGAAATTTACCGAAATTCGGGACTGGCTGGCCATGGCCGCGGAAGTCAGCACACTCCAGCCCGTTGGCGAGCCCGGCTTCGGCAATTTCCGCTTTTAAACATTGATGGCGCCGTAAAAAGTTCAATATCTGCGTTACGCGCAATTTCTCAGAATTTCACGTACGGCCAAGTACGCTGCATTCTTCGAAACTGCGCAAGCCTTGATCTTGAACTTTTTACGGCGCCATCAACCTTGAACTTTGAACCCTGAACATTGAACCTTGAACATTGAACCAACAGGGGGGCTTTATGACCGAATATGATCTCTGGAAAATTTTTCCGCGCATGCCCGGAAAAGTCACCATCGGCGACATTACTGTCCGCGACGGGTTCCAGCATCTGGAAAAGTTTATCTCCACCCGGGCCAAGATCTTTTACGCAGAAGAAATGATTTTTGCCGGGTGCCGCAACATCGAGGTCACCAACCTGGGAAACCCCTACCTGCTGCCCCAGTTCTCGGATGCAGAGGAAGTGCTGGGCTATCTTCGGGGAGAACGGTTTAAAAAGCGCTGCGCCAAAAGGGGGATCAACCCGGATGATGTCTGCATCACGGCCGTGACCATCCGGGAACCAGCAGTGGATCGGGCCATTGATCTAAAGCAGAAGGGTATCGGCCCGGACCGGGTGCTGATGATGGTTTCCACAGAAGAGGAGCATCATTTTGCCAATTCCGGAGTCACGCTGCCCATGTACTGGAAGGAGGCCGAACGGTGCATCAAAAAATGTACGGATGCCGGAATCAAGATGTGCGGCACCGTGAGCACCATCTGGGGCAGCCCCATTGCCGGGGCCACGGAATTAAAGGATGCAGTGGAGTTTACCAAGCGGTGGCTGGAAATCGGGGCCGCGGATATCGAGCATGCAGATCATGACGGAAGCGCTTCAGCCGCTGATGTATACCGCTATTTTTCCATGATCCTCGATGAAATACCCAACACGGATTTGCACCTGGCCCATTTCCATGAAACCAAGCGGGTTGCCGCAGCCTCCATTCTGGCAGCCCTGCAGGCGGGCATCACCCAGTTTGAAGCCACCCTTGGCGGCATGGGCGGTCAGCCCGCCAATTTTCTGGATGACTGCCCTGTGCCGGGAACCGGGGAATATTATTACGATGATCCTCGGTATGTGGGATTAAACTGCCTGGAGGACATGCTGGTGCAGATCGATGAGATGGGCATTGCCCACGGATACGACGTGGACCGGGTGCTCTGGCTGGGCCGCCAGATGGAGCGCACCGCCGGTCACAGGCTGCGCAGCGAGGCGGTGATCAACGGCCGGACATTAAAGGAGGGGCACATGAAGTTTGCCCGGCCCGGCTTAAAAAAGCTCAAGCAAAAGCAGGGGGAAAGCCCGGGTCAGTTGGTACCGGCAGATTGGGGAGACCAGGCGCTGCTGCCAAAACAACACAGGCCCGGGTAAAGTCGGCTTTATCCTGAAAACGGGACAGGCCGGAAACCAAAAAGCACTGCGATCAAAAAAAGGGGGGCCGAAGATGTCAAAACTGCTTTGGCAGCCATCTGAACAACGAATCCGGCAGACGCGCATGTACCGGTTCATGGCTTATGTCAATGAACGGTACAACAAGGATTTTTCCTGTTATGACCATTTGTACCAGTGGTCTGTCACAGAGATTGCCGATTTCTGGGCAGCGGTCTGGGATTTCATGGAGATCCGGGCATCTGTGCCCTATGATCAGGTCATCGACGATGCGACCAAAATGCCCGGGGCCAAATGGTTTGGCGGTGCCAGGCTCAATTTTGCGGAAAATCTGCTGCGATATCGCGATGACAAAACCGCCCTGGTTTTCCAGGGTGAAGACCGGGCCCCGGTGTACTGGAGCTATGCCCGGGTCTATGAAGAAGCCGCGCGCCTGGCCGCATCCATGAAGGAACTGGGCGTGGGTCCGGGCCACCGGGTGGCCGGGTATATGCCCAACATGGCTGAAACCGTCATTGCCATGCTGGCGGCCGTGAGCCTGGGGGCCACCTGGTCTTCGTGCTCTCCGGATTTTGGCATCAAGGGCGTGCTCGATCGGTTCGGCCAGATTGAGCCCACTGTGCTGTTTGCCGCTGACGGCTATTTTTTCAAGGGCAAGCGCATCGACACCATCTCCCGCCTGGAAGAAATTGCCGGGCAAATCCCGTCGGTCAAACGATTTGTGGTTGTGCCCTATACCATGGAAAACCCTGACATTTCGGGTATCAAAAACGCCGTGATGTATCCGGATTTCCGGGCCGGCGGGCCGGCACCGGAAATGGAATTTGCTCAATTGCCGGCCGATCACCCTCTTTATATCATGTATTCTTCCGGCACCACGGGTCTTCCCAAGTGCATGGTCCAGGGGGCCGCGGGAATACTGGTCAACCAGTTAAAGGAAATGGTGCTGCACACGGATGTGGGACGCGAAGACACGGTTTTTTATTTCACCACCTGCGGGTGGATGATGTGGAACTGGCTTGTCAGCGCCCTGGCCACGGGCGCCACCATTGTGCTCTATGACGGCAATCCGTTTTACCCGGGGCCGGAAGCCTTGTGGAAAATGGCGGAAGATCAGAAAATCAGCGTTTTCGGCACCAGCGCAGGATACCTGGGAGCCCTGGAAAATTCCGGATTGCGGCCGGGTGACCGCTTTGATCTGAGCGGTCTGCGGGCGGTTTTGTCCACCGGCTCGCCCTTGTCCGAGGAAGGCTTTGAGTTTGTTTATGACGCCATCAAAGGTGACCTGCAGCTGGCCTCCATTTCAGGCGGCACGGATTTAAACGGATGCTTTGCCCTGGGCAATCCCATGGGCCCGGTCTACGCAGGCGAATTGCAGTGCCGGGGTCTTGGCATGAAAGTGGAAGCCTATGATGACCAGGGGCGGCCGGTTACGGGGCGGCAGGCAGAACTGGTATGCACCGCGCCGTTTCCGTCCATGCCCTTGTATTTTTGGAATGATCCGGACAACAAAAAATATTTGTCCGCTTATTTTGATGTCTATCCCGGGGTGTGGCGGCACGGGGACTATATCGAGATCAACGAGCGCGGCGGGGTCAGGATTTACGGCCGGTCGGATGCCACATTAAATCCCGGGGGCGTGCGCATTGGCACGGCTGAGATCTATCGCCGGGTCAATGATTTTGCCGAGGTCGAAGACAGCCTGGTGGTGGGCCAGGACTGGAAGGGCGACGAGCGGGTGGTGCTGTTTGTCAAACCGGTCCAGGGCTGTGCAGTGGATGAGGATCTGAAAGACCGGATCAAAAAAAATCTGCGGCAGAATGCCTCACCCCGCCACGTGCCGGCCAAAATTCTGGAAGTACCCGATATTCCCTATACACTTAACATGAAAAAAGTGGAGCTGGCGGTTAAAAACATCATTGAAAACAAACCCGTGAGCAACCGGGACGCACTTTTAAACCCGGATGTACTCGATTTTTATGCCAACATCAAGCAAGTGCATGAGGAGTAGAAAACCACCATGACACAAAAAAATCAAACAGCGGCGTTTTCCTCCATTGAAGAGATGACTGAATCCGACCTGGGCCGGTATATGGTCACCATGATGCACCGGATGGTCATGCACCACGTGCTATGGTTCTCCGAGGTCAAGCACCAGATGGGCTTTGAACAGGCCATGGAAATGCTGGATCAGGCCTTTGAAACAAGTTTTCAGATTCAGCTCAAACGCCTTTCCAAAGTTCTGGGCTTTGAGATCAGAGACGGCCTGCCTGCGCCTCTGCTCGATCTTTCAGCGGAGAAAAAGGGTGAACTCATTGGCGCCCTGTGCGCCAACTGGCTGGTCAATGACGGGGTCTGGTTTCAGACCGTGGAGCAGACCCACGGCATGAACGAAGCCAAGCGGTGCAATGATTCCTGCTGGAGCCAGTTTTCTCCGGTGGAAGCCGGCCTGATCCGCCGGTTTCTGGGGCTTTCAAAAAAATCCGGCCTGGAGGGACTCAAAAAGGCCCTTGGATTTCGCATGTATGCCAATATCAACACCCAGTCCATTATTGACGAAGGACCCAACAGTTTTGTGTTCCAGATGAATGAATGCCGGGTCCAGGTGGCCAGAAAGCGCAAGAACCTGGCCGATTATCCCTGTAAATCCGCAGGGTTGGTTGAATACAGCTATTTTGCCGCAGCCGTTGATCCGCGCATCCGCACCGAGTGCATCGGATGCCCGCCTGACGAGCATCCAGAAGAATGGTATTGCGCCTGGCGCTTTTCCATGGCAGAAGAATAATGATTAATGCCCCTGTGGGCAAACAAGACATTTGAACGCAAGCGGAAAACGCGCCCATGGAAAAGAAAAAGGAAATGGTGTTTATCACCGTTATTGGCGAGGACAAAAAAGGAATCGTGGCCACGGTGGCCACCTATCTTTATCATCAAAACATTAATATCATCGATATCAACCAGCGGATCATGCCTGACGGCTGTTTTGTCATGTCCATGTTTGTTGATGTCTGCGATGCAGCGGTCAACATGGAGGAACTGAGCCTGGGCCTTGAAAAAATCGGTCAGGATCTGGCCATGTCCGTGCAGGTGCAGCATGAAAACATTTTCCGGATGATGCACAGGATCTGAAAAAAATGCCATTTGAAGTCGAAGAGATCTACGAAACCGCCAGCATGATCCTGCGCCAGCATTTAGACATCCGGACCACCACCCTGGGCCTGAATCTCAAGGACTGCATTGATTCCGACTTCGGGGTTTTTCGCAAAAATGTCTATGACAAGGTCTGCTCCCATGCCGAACGGCTGATTGCCGAATCTGCAAGGCTTGAACGCAAATACGGCATTCCTGTTGTCAACAAGCGCATTGCCGTCACCCCGGTGAACCTGATCATGGAAACCCACTGCGAGCCGGAAAAGTTTCTGGAAATGGCCCAGACCCTGGATGCGGCCGCCCGGGACGCGGGGGTGGATTTTATCGGCGGATTCGGCGCCCTGGTGCAAAAGGGGCTGACCCGTGCTGACAGCATGCTCATTGAGGTGCTGCCCGATGTTTTGTCCCAGACCGAAAGGGTCTGCTCTTTTTTGAATGTGGGCTCCTTTGTCTCGGGCATGAACCTGGATGCGGTCAACCGGATTGGGCCGATGCTCAAACAGACCGCAGCCAAAAGCGAAAACGCCGTTGGGTGTGCCAAGTTTGTGGTGTTTGTCAATGCTCCTGAGGACAATCCGTTTATGGCCGGGGCCTTTCACGGGGTTGGCGAGGCGGATGCGGCATTAAATATCGGCATCAGCGGCCCCGGCGTGGTTCGAAGCGTGGTTGAGCAGAACCGGGACTGCGACCTGACCCGGCTGTCAGAGGTGATCAAGCGCACGGTGTTTAAAATCACCCGGGCCGGGGAGTTAATCGGCCGGGAACTGGCCGGTGCCCTGGGCATCGGATTCGGGATCGTGGATATTTCCCTGGCTTCCACCACGGCCCGGGGCGATTCCGTGGCCGGGGTGATTGAGGCCTTCGGCATTGAAAAAATCGGGGCCCACGGCTCCACCCTGGCCCTGGCGCTTTTGATGAATGCGGTGAAAAAAGGCGGGGCCATGGCCAGCGGAAATGTGGGGGGCTTGAGCGGCACATTTATTCCCATCAGCGAGGACTCGGGTATGATCGATGCCGTATGCGCAGGCGCCCTTGGCCTGGATAAGCTCGAAGCCCTGACCGCGGTCTGCTCCGTGGGCCTGGACATGTTTGCCGTTCCCGGTGATACGCCCGAAGAAACCCTTTGCGCCATTATTGCCGATGAACTGGCAATCGGGGTGATCAACAACAAGACAACAGCCGTGCGGGTCATTCCGGTGCCGGGTAAAAAGGCCGGGGATTTGGTCCAATTCGGCGGACTTCTGGGCACCGCCCCGGTGATGCATGTCAACGGGTTTTCATCAAGGCAATTTTTAAAACGGGGCGGGCGGCTGCCCGCGTCTGTAACCAGCATGCGCAATTAAGGCCGGCATGGCATTGGAGAAAAGCAGTTGAGCAAGCATCTGGCATCTTATCTGGATTTTGCCGTGGAAACCGCCTACCTGGCCGGGCGGCTGACACTGGGATATTTTCAGGCGGGCATTCGCCCGGATTTCAAGGCGGATCAGACGCCTGTGACCGTGGCTGATCAAAAGGCAGAGGAACTCATCCGTGGCCGCATTGAAAAAAAATTTCCGGATCATGCCATTGTGGGCGAGGAATTCGGAGAATCAACGCATAAAGGGGCAAGCCATCGCTGGTATATTGATCCCATTGACGGCACAAAAGCCTTTACCCGGGGCGTTCCCCTTTACGGAGTCTTGCTGGGCCTGGAAATCGAGGGGCGGGTGGAAGCCGGTGTGGCCTATTTTCCGGCGCTGGATGAGATGGTGGCGGCCGCCACCGGCCTTGGCTGCCGTTTCAACGGCCGGCCGGCCAGGGTGTCTTCGGTTGAGAAAATGGCCGATGCAGTGGCCGCATTCACGGATCCGGGCAGCTTTGCCCAATACGGGCGTGCCGAAGCCTGGCAAAGAATTGGGCAGGCGGCTTACGTGCGCGCCGGCTGGGGCGATGCCTATGGGCACTGCCTGGTGGCCACGGGCCGGGCCGAAGTCATGCTCGATGCCGTGGTCAATGTCTGGGACTGCGCCCCGTTTCCGCCGATTTTAAAGGAAGCCGGCGGTTATTTCGGCGATTGGTCCGGCAATGAAACCATTTTCGCAAACGAGGCCATATCCGCAAATGCCGCTGTTTTGCCCCGGGTTTTGGAGCTTATCCGCGGGTAGAGGCTTCAAACGTGGCCGCCAGCACGTCGGTGAGCCGCAGGGTGTGCTGCCGGATTTCCTCCGGGGTTCTTCCGGGATACCGGCCATAGCTGATCATCAGGCCGTTTAGCGCTGAAAACAGCGCATGGGCGGCAATTCTTGTATCCTTTTGGATGCCGGCCAAAATCACCGCCTGTTCGATGCGGTCCACCATGGAGCGCATGCTGTTGTTGAGATTATGGACTCCGTCCTCGGAGAGCTCGCCGCCGAGGATAAAGTTGCTCATCATCTGAAAAAAGGTCATGTTTTCGTTTAGATAATTGACATAAGTCCTGCAAAATCTTGGGAAAACATCCTCGTCCTTGTTTTCCAGGGCCGAATCCATCAGGTCGGTGATTTCCTTGGCGCTTTCCAGAAATACGTCCAGAAAGACTTCGCCCAGGCTGGTATAATGATTGTAAATGGTACCCACACTCACACCGGCGGTTTTTGCGATTTCCCGGACCGTGACATCCCGGAAAACCTTTCTGGAAAAAAGATCCCGGGCTGTATCGGCAATCAGCCGGCGGCGGGCTTCTCTTTCCTCTGTCTTGAGTTGTTCAAGGGTTCTTAACGCCACGATTCATGCTCCTTTCAAAAAAAACCGGCGGGTTTTTACCCGGTATTGTGTTTTGATTGTCCGTTCATATTTCAAAACCCCATTCTACATGCAATTGTCATGATTTTCCAGAACAATTTTCAAAAATTCTTTCCATGTAAAAGGGATTGTTCAAGAAAGCCTGGCGGGCAGGTGCAGAGTGTGCTGGATACAGGACGGCAGCTGTTCTGCCTGGTGGGTTACATAAACAATGGTGAGATCGCTGATGGCGGCAATGGCGTCTGTAAGCTGCTGAAACGCCCTTTGCTGACTGCGCGCCAGGCCCTGGCAGGGTTCGTCGAGGAGCAAAAGATACGGATTTTTCACCAGAGCCCGGGCCAGCAGGCACAGCCGCTGTTTTCCGGCTGACAATTGCGAAAAATACCTGGCGCCAAATTCAGACAAGCCCAGGATGCCCATCCACTGCTCTGCTTTTTGACGGTTTTGGGGGCTGGTTTGCCGCAACACGCCCAGGGTGTCGTAAAAACCCGACTCCACCACGTCAACACAGGTGTATCGGAGCGGAAAGTACTGGAACAGCTCCGGGGACATGAAACCGGTTTTTTTTCTTGATCTCCCAGATGCTTTCCCCGGAGCCGCGTTTGCGGTCAAACAAGACAATGTCATTGGCGTAGGCCTGCGGGTGATCCCCGTTGATAAGGCTGAGCAATGTGGATTTGCCGGATCCGTTTGGACCGGACAAGGCCCAGTGCTCGCCCTGGCGGATCTGCCAGTTGATGTTTTCAAAAATCACAGTGCCGCCATAGGCCACCCGGACATTTTTCATGCCCACCATCAGGTTAAATCGCTGCCTGGCATTGTTGTTCATCAGTGTCCTGAGCCGACGGGTGTCTGCCTGGCCCGGAAACCGGTTTTGCCCAAAGGATGGGCAGAATGCCTTTTTTTCATACACCTGGAGGTTTTTTTCCGGTGTCGGTACGGCCACATGCGTAATTACACCCGGGATCTGGTCCGGGTTGGTGGCCATGACCAGGCAGATGCCGGATTCTGCAATTTGAAAAAAAAGATCCTCAAAGGTTTGACGCGTTTTTTCATCCAGACCGGCCAGGGGGCAATCCAGCAGCAGCAAAACCGGATGCTGTAAAAGGGCTGCGGCAATGCGCAGTCGCTTGCTTTCTCCGCTGGAAAGTTTGATCACGTGGCGCCGGGCGATGGATTCAAGTTTGAAGCAGGCATATATGCGTTCCAATGTCCAGGGGGTGTCCGGGCTTGCTTTTTGCGCCTTTTCAGCCAGGTATTGCGCCACAGTTGGCGCGTGGTCGGCATAGCCGGCATTAAAGCGCTGCTGGTAATAAAAACGGCCGGCGCCGGCAGGGGGCTGAAAATCATGGCGGATGTCCACGTATACGGATCGGCGCCGGTTGGCCGCAGCCGGGGTTGCGGGAGGGGATTTTCGGATGCGCTCATATTCGTTGTGCCGGATTTTGCCTCTTAACACAGGCAATTGCCCGTCAAGCGCCCGGAGCAGGGCGCTTTTGCCCGATCCGCTTTCTCCCGCCACAGCCAGGTGCTGGTTTTTTCGGATTTCAAGGTTCAGGTTTGAAAAAATCCGTTGCTGATGATACGTGATATCCGTATTTTCAATGCTCACAAGCCGGGTGTTGTCCATGGGGCGCACACAAGCCTGATCCGGGGCCTGCTGACGGCGGGCCCGTGGTTTTGATTTTGTATTGATTGATAAGCCTGTAAAAAGTCTTTTTTACAGGCAGTGTTAAGTTTTAAGTGATTAAGTGTTAAGTAAAATCAATAAGTTATTTCTTCATTGATTAGCGGTTATATCCGATTTGGGCCTTTTTACGATTCCATCATTGATTGTTACCTGAATTAATGATGATAGCAGATCGGCACCCGGCTTTTCCACGATTTTTTCCGGCATGCATAAGCACTGGTATTTTTTTGCATGCAGATGAGTTTGCAGGAGGAGAAAGACAAATGCCCGTAACAGTCCGAAAAACGCCCGGGGTTGCCGACGGCCCAAAGGAAATCTATCTCTGCCAGGTGGGGGATACGGTTTCCTGCGGGGCCTGCTGCGGGCTCTACAATGTGGCCGATGCCTCCAGGCAGGGCCTCTGCCGCATGCTGGAAAGACGCACGCATGCCTTTGCCCGGGTGCCCCGGCAAATGGATGCCATCCTTGCATTCGGCAGCAAAGAGTCGCAGCGGGTGGCCGCCCAAGGGGTCCCCATGCCGCAATTTCATCATTGTCCATATCTGGGTTTCATCGGCCGGGACAAAAGCCGGGTGGGTTGCATGCTCCATCCCGAAGCAAGGTACAATGCCGGAGTGGATTTGCGGGGGCTGAGCGACTACGGATCCATGACCTGCAGGATGTATTTCTGTCCCACTCATCACAAGGTCCCCAATGATTTGAAAAAAATGCTGCAAGGGGTGATCCGGGACTGGTATGTTTTCGGCCTTATTGTCCAGGAAGCTGAACTGCTGCAGGCCTTTTATGCGCAAATCACCACCCGCAGTCAGGGGGCCTGGCCGAATCCCGAATCCATCAAAGATCCGGAAATTTTCAGGTTGTGGAACAAATTGTTTGAGCTGAAAATCAACTGGCCTTTTGCCGCAGAATCCCGGCCCATGGCCAATTATTTTTTCAATGACCAGCTATACCCCAAACCCCGGGTTGATTACACCAAAACCGGCCGGTCCGGTTCAGGCTATGACCAGATATTCCGGCATCTGCATTCGGTGTTTGTATCCGGGGAGCAGCTGCGCAGGGCAGAGCAGATACTCGATGAGCTGTTTGAAAGCCTTGCTGACACATTGGAGAGCTAAACCGCAGGCCTTAAAAATTTTTTGCGGCCGGTGCTGTGCAAGGTTATATTTTTCGAAATAGTGGTGGTAGACGTTCTGAAATGGGAAAAGCTGTCTGTATAAAAAAAAATGGCAAAAACCGATTACCCGGAAAAAAAACTTGACAATCTCCACCCCTGACTGCAATTTTAAGGTACAAGGCGTATAAGAAGAAGTTTTTATCGTCGCACTTCGACTCCTGATCTTGTTTGCTCAAACACTTTTCAGTCATCAATAAAGCATTGTGTAAAACTTTTTTTTAGAAAAAAACACATTACAGCTTAGAAAACACCTTTCACTGAACAAAACACTTAACATCAACGAAAGGGGGGCACATGGCTGAGAGTGAACAAGGTTTAAATTCCCACTACGCTGTTCATTGGCAGGAAGAGGGGGTTTATTACCCCAGGCCGGAATTTATCGGCCAGGCCAACTGCACTGATCCGGATATTTTTGAACGCTTCAGTCTGGACAATTTCCCTGAGTGCTTCAAGGAATTCGGGGATCTGCTGGACTGGGACCAATACTGGCACACCACCCTGGATACCAGCGAGGCCCCGGTCTGGAAATGGTTTGTGGGTGGCAGACTCAATGCCTCCTATAACTGTGTGGACCGCCATCTGGCCAAATATAAAAACAAGACCGCCATCCATTTTGTCCCTGAGCTTGAAGAAGAGCCCATCGTTCACATGACCTATCAGGAGCTTTATCGCCGGGTCAATGAGACCGCAGCCGTGCTGCAGGATTTCTGCGGACTTAAAGCCGGCGACCGGGTCACCCTGTATCTGCCCATGACTCCGGAGCTGCCCATTACCATGCTGGCCTGCGCCAGGCTGGGGATCATTCATTGCCAGGTTTTTGCGGGTTTTAGCGGCAAGGCCTGCGGCGACAGGATCTGGGACTCGGAAAGCGAGGTCCTGATTACAATGGATGCCTATTACAGAAGCGGCAAGCTGTTAAATCACAAGGCCAATTCCGACGAGGCCGTTGCAGCGGCGGAAAAGCAGGGCCAGAAGGTTAAAAAGGTTCTGGTCTGGAGACGTTATCCGGGCACGTATTCATCGTCCACGGATATGGTCGAGGGCCGGGATTTCTTTGCAGACGAGCTGATGCAAAAGTACAAGAATGCCGAAGTTCCGCCGGTATCCATGCCGGCCGAGGGCATTTTGTTTCTCATGTATACCAGCGGCTCCACCGGCCGGCCCAAAGGCTGCCAGCACAGTATCGGCGGATATCTCTCCTATGTGACCTGGATGTCGAAATATGTCCAGGACATCCATCCCGAGGACGTGTACTGGTGCATGGCCGATATCGGCTGGATCACCGGTCATTCCTTTATTGTCTACGGCCCCCTGGCCCTTGCGGCCAGCACCGTGATCTATGAAGGCGTGCCCACTTACCCGGATCCCGGGCGCTGCTGGCGCATTGCCGAGGAACTCGATGTCAATATCTTCCACACCTCACCCACCGCCATCCGCGCCCTGCGCAAGGTGGGCGGTGATGAGCCGGCAAAATACAACTATCATTTCAAACATATGACTACCGTTGGCGAGCCCATCGAGCCCGAGGTCTGGCGCTGGTACTATGAGGTTGTGGGCAGGGGCAAAGCCGTGGTGGTCGATACCTGGTGGCAGACGGAAACCGGCGGGTTTCTGTGCAGCACCATTCCGGCACTTCAGCCCATGAAACCGGGCAGTGCAGGCCCGGGCCTTCCGGGAATCCATCCCATAGTCTATGATGATGACGGCAACGAGATTCCGCCCGGGGCGGGCAAGGCCGGCAATCTCTGCGTTCAAAACCCCTGGCCCGGGGCGTTTCAGACCATCTGGAAGGACAAGGAACGCTATATCAAGAGTTATTACGGTAAATACTGCAAAAACCCCCAGAGCACGGACTGGAGAGACTGGCCTTACATGGCCGGGGATGCCGCGGTAATGGCAGAAGACGGCTACGTGCGCATCCTGGGCAGAATAGACGACGTGATCAATGTCTCCGGTCACCGGCTGGGCACCAAGGAGATCGAGTCTGCGGCCCTGTCTGCGGTGGAAGTGGCTGAAGCCGCTGTGGTGGCCGTGCCTGATGAAATCAAGGGCACTGTGCCGGATCTCTACGTGTCTCTCAAACCCGGCTATGAAGCAACCACTGAGCTGGCCAAGAAGGTTTCTGACGCGGTCTCAGATGTTCTTGGCAAGATCGCCAAGCCAGGCCATGTCTATATTGTTCCCGATATGCCCAAGACCCGTTCCGGAAAGATCATGCGCCGGATTCTGGCCTCGATTTCCAGTTACAATGATGTGGGCGATGTCACAACTCTGGCCAACCCGGAAATTGTCGAGGAGATTCGTCACATGGTCCAGGGATAACCGTGTTTTTTTGACCGGCTTGCCGGCCGGATCCCGGCCGGCAAGCAAACAAACAAAAGGGGGGAAAAATTATGGGAAACGGTGGAGTTGACACAACATGGGTCTGGATTTTTCTTGGGTTGTATGTGGTTTACTGTTTCTACTGGGGATTGAGAGGGTATTTCACGGAGAAGACCTCTTCGGGCTATACCCTCGGCGGCAGAGAAATCCCCATGATCGCCTTTCTGATGGCGGCCACCGCTGCCTCATTCAGCGGCTGGACCACGGTCGGCCATCCCGGACTGATCTGGAGCGCCGGTTTGGCCTATGCATTTGCCTCATTTTACGTGCTGACCATCCCGATCACGGGAACCTTTTTTGCCAAACGGGTCTGGCTGGCCGGCAAGAGATACGGCTTTGTCACTCCCGGCGACATGTTTGCCTATTATTACAACAATGACGGCGTGCGTTATCTGGTGGTCATCACAGCGGTGCTCTACGGGGTGTTTTACTCCGCGGTCCAGCTCATGGCCGCTGCCGCCCTGTTTAAGTGGGTCACGGGCATTCCCCTGGCCTGGGGGGCCATCATCATGGCCGGCATTGTGTGGTTTTACGTGGTCACCGGCGGCCTTCGGGCCAGTACCTGGGTGGGGGTGATCCAGTTTGTTCTGCTGGTTCTGGCCATCATCCTGGTGGGCGCCTTTACCCTGGCCCATCTGGGCGGGTGGAGCGCCATGAGCGAGCAGGTGGCCAACCTGCCGGAAAGGTATCTGCAGGTGCCGTCACTGATTGAGTTTACAGTGGGCAAGACCACATGGACAACGGTGATGATTCTGACCTATATGTTTGCTTTGATGGGTATTCAGTCTTCGCCTGCCTTTATCATGTGGCAGTTTTCCAACAAAAACCCCAGGCCCTTTGCCTGGCAGCAGGTGTTTATGTCCACCTTTATCGTGGGCTTTGCCCTGTTTTTCTTCACCGCCTTCCAGGGCATGGGCGCCATTATTTTAAACCGCGCCGGGGAGCTGAGCCTGGCTGCTGACAGTGACGTGGTCCCGCAGCTCATGGCCAGTTACATCCCCTCGTTTCTGCTGGGTGTCACTTTTGTCGGGCTGATTGCGGCCATGCACTCCACGGCCGCGCCCTATATCGGCACTGCCGGCTCCATGCTGCTAAGAGACATCTGGTGGCTCAAGATCCGCAAGAAAAAAGGCGGGCATGCCGAGCAGATCTGGGTCAACCGGCTGTTTGTCACCATTATCACCATTATCGCCCTTGCCGTGGGATTAAATTCCCAGGCGGCCCTGGTGATCCTGGGGGCCCTGGCAACGGCATTCGGCTTTGTCATGTACGTGCCCCTGCTGGGAACGCTCTGGGGTTTCCGCTGGCCTTCCTACGGCACGGTCCTGGGTATTCTGGCCGGGCTGATCGCGGTCTTTCTGACCTACAAGGTCTGGCCCAACCCCCTGACCATGCACAGCGCGTTCTGGGGCACGGCCACAGGCCTTGTCGTGGCGTATCTGTGCCGGGGCCTTGGCATCAAGGACAGTGCCGAGACCGTGGAGCGGCAAAGTGAGTTCCGGGGCTGGCTGGATAACGTGGAAGTGCCCAGTGAAAGCGGCCGCAAATGGCGCAATGCCATGAAATTCGTGGTGCCGGCATGGTACATATTTGCCATCGGCCCCCTGTGTATTCTCGGCAACAGCGCTTTTTCGTTTGCCGGATTTCCGCCCCTGTGGTCCTGGCAGATCACGTGGTGGATCCTGGGCATCATCATGATGTGGGCTCTTGCTTTTAAGGCCGAGATGTCAAGCATTACTGAAAAGATGATCCAGCGGGCGGAAAACGAGCCCAACATCGTGGTGGAGGAAACCACTTAGAAAAAAGCCCTAATGATTTAACCGGCAAAAGGAGGGAATATGAAACCAGAAGATATGTGGATGCTGATTGTCGTGGGTTTTTCCATCCTGTGGGTCATTCTTATCGGAATGGGCCTGCTGGGATAACATAACCGCAGTGCAAAGATGAAATGCCGGCCCGGACTTTTTCCGGGCCGGCAATACAATGTTGTATCCGGCCGGCAAAAATTCGGCATTATCAGGGTCGTTGCTTAAGACAGATATCCCGGCGTCAGGAGATGAAGGTATATGGATCTGAAAAGTAAGTTCTGGGTGCTGACCCTTACCATCATCACCGTCCAGCTCGCCCTGCTCGGGTATCTGTTTTCTCGCTTGTGGACTCAGCTGCCGGAAACCGCCAGGCAAAGCATCTGGCAATCCCAGGGGGAATTTTTCGGGCTGTTGTTTTTAATCGGCCTGGTGATCCTCATGGGATTTTTATTTCTGCTAAACGAGATCTTCCAGAGTTATATCCTGCCCCTGTCGAGAATCAGCGAGGAAATCGAACTGATCAGCACGGTCAACGCCGGCCACAGGATCAACGTGACAGAGGGCGGCAAAGAGATCAAAAGCGTGGTGCAAAAGATCAACAAGGCCGCAGACAAGCTGCAGTATTTACAGGAGCAGGTCCGCCAGCAAAACCAGCCCGACTCGGAACTGCGGACCGACCGGGAGACCCTGGCCTCTCTTTTTACCCGCATGCCCCTGGGGGTGGTGGTCTGCAACCGGCGGGGCAAAATTCTTTTATATAACAGGAAAGCAGATGAACTGCTTTGCAAAAGGGGTTTTCCGGCCAACGGTTCCGGAATATCACTCGGGCTGGGGCGATCCCTGTCCGCATTTTTAAACCAGGACGATATCGCCCTGGCCATGCATGATCTGCATGCTCAGCTCGACGATGGTGTCCGGGAGCCTGTTTCCTACCTCCAGGTCAGGCAGGAACAGGGGGAGGACGTGCCGGCCCAGATGGTCTGCATCCAGGATCATGAACATTCAATTCTGGGATATGGCCTTTTTCTGCATGCACACGAGGACTATTGTCTGCTCCAGCCCCATGATCAGCAGTCTTTTTTTCTGCATAGCATGGGCAGCCCGGATTTTGCTGCCCAAAATCAGGGGGCGGGCATACTGCAAAACGGCCGGCCCTGTACCTATGATTTTCAGCTTTTGTACCGGCAGCAGAAAAGTTCGCCCATGGACATGCGCGAACTCTCCGAGCTGACATACACTGTGCTGGATCTGGAAACCACCGGCTTGGATCCCCTGAGCGGCGATGAGATTGTTTCCATCAGCGCAGTCAGGATTTTTAACTATCGAATTGTACCCGGCGAGACGTTTGACCGCCTGGTGAATCCGAATCGCTCCATTGGTCCCGAATCCATACGTGTGCACGGCATCACCGATGAAATGGTTGCCAACCAGCCGGGCATTGAACAGGTGCTTTCGCATTTCTGGGAATTTGCCAGAGACAGTGTGCTGGTGGCGTATTGCGCGGATTTTGATCTGACCTTTCTGCAGCTAAAGGAGCAGAATATCGGTCTTAAGTTTGAAAATCCGGTACTTGACGTGCTTTTGCTTTCCCTGTATGTGCATCCCGGCCAAAAGGATCATTCTTTGGAAGCCATTGCCGGCAGGCTGGGTACCCGAATATATCCCAGACACACCTCCATGGGAGATGCCCTGACCACTGCAGAGATTTTTCTGCAGTTGATTGCGCTTCTGAAAAACAAGGGCGTCAATACGCTTCAGGAGGCCAGGGCGGTCACCGAGCAGGTCAAGTATGTGGGTCCCAAAAAGGATCAGGTGATGCCGATGTCCTGAGTCAGATCCATTCGCATCTTTCCCTGGGCGATCTTTATGCGTTTGAAGGCTTCTTTCAGGGACTGCCGTTCCATATGGGTGAGTTTGTTGGGCTCGATGAAATTGTCGGGGTTTTGTTTTTCTTCCACCAGCACATTCACCTGGTGGGCCAGGCGCATGTGCATCAGAAATCCGTAGGCCAGGGCCAGTTCCTCATAATCCTTTTTTTCCAGGGCGCCTTTTAGCTGGACTTCTTCCAGCCGTTCCATGGTGTTGGTGGATTCTATGTGGTTTTGCAGGGCATAGATGCGGGCGAAATCCACAATGAGCCGCATTGGGGTTTTGATGTCCAGGCTGTTTTTTCGCCCGTCCCTGGTTTTGAGGATCAGGTTGCCGAAAAAGTCCAGAGGCGGTTTAAAATGGAGGGCATTTTCGGCAAAATGACGGTAAAAGCCCGCCCAGCCCGAAAGGGCTTTAAACAGATCCGCCCGCAGTTCATCGACAATATCGGCCTGCCCGAATCCGAGCCGGAAATCAAAGAAGATGCTTGAATGAAGAAGGGCTTCCGGGTCGGCTTCGTGGATCCATTGCCGGAAATACTGTTTCCACTTGCCAAGAGGCTGACACCATTTGGGGTTTTGGGCCATGATTTCGTACTCACACAGGCTGTAGCCCGCCTCATTGAGCCAGGTGCAGACCTTTTGGCCCAGGGCCAGGAAAAAGGCCTGAACCTCCTTTTCCTTGTCTGCGGCCACATCTCTGAAAACAATGGCATTGTCCTGGTCGGTTTTCAGGGTCTGTTCCCTGCGCCCCTCGCTGCCCATGATCATGAAGGCAAACTCAACCGGGGGCTCTCCCATCTCATCGATTGCAAAGCCGATAATTTTTTTGAGAATGGCGTCAGAGAGTTCTGTGATAATGCGGTTTAAATGGTTGGCGATGGCCCCGCTGTCGATCATGGACTTGATCAGGCCGGGAAGTTGTTTGTGCCGGGCTTTTAGCTCCTGCACACTGTCTGCAAGCTGGATTTCCCGCATGAGATAGACCGGGGATCGGCCCTGGGCCAGCAGCAGGTCCTGCTCGGTTGCAATTCCGAGCATTTTTTGCGCATTGTCTGTGACAGCCAGGTGCTTGATGTCGTATTTCATCATCTGCATTATGGCTTCAAATATCTGGGACTGGGCGGGCATGGTAATCAGGGGGCCGCCGACAATGTCGCTTACGGGTTTGTGTACGGGATAGGCCTCGGCCACCACTTTTTTGCGCATGTCATGATCCGTGATCAGGCCGATGCTTTTGCCGTCCGCGTCCATGACCACAACAGAGCTTCTTTTTTTTTGGGTCATGAGCTGTGCTGCCTCCTGAATTGTGGCATCTGTGCTGCACGCGGCAAATTCCCTGGAAAAAATATCCTGCAAAGTCAGGTTCAAAAAACTCTGATCGCCGGATTCCCGGGTTTCCGGGGTTTTGGCGATTAAATCCACGTAGGGTTCCTGCAGCATTTTTTCGCTGAACTGCTCTGTAAAAAAACTGGTGAACTTGGGGTAATGGGAGCAAAATTCGAGAAACAGCTCCTTGGGAAGGCAGTAAAAGGTGCTGTCTTCAAGGGTCTGGACCGTGCGGATGGAAACGCTTTTGTTAAACAAAATCGACAGGGCCCCGTAGATGCTTTTTTCTTCGAGCACCCCGTCCAGGGTTTTTTTGTCCCCGTCCTGGATATATTTTTCCAGCCGGCCTTCCAGGAGGATATACACATAATTGAGCACGGTTTTGTTTTGAACAAAAAGAACCATGTCCCGGTAGCGATGGCTCTTGGTCAGTTCCCGGGCGGCTTTTCGCAGTTCATGTTCAGGCAGCACGTCAAAAGGCGGGACAGTGGACAGGAAATCAAACAAAGAGGAGCTCATGGTTTTCTCCTATCGGGGCTTGCCGCCGGTTTTTGATGGCACCGGAAAAAGTCCAATATCTGCGTTACGCGCGATTTCTCAGAATTTCACGTACGGATAAGTACGCTGCATTCTTCGAAATCGCGCAAGCCTTGATCTTGAACTTTTTACGGCGCCATCTGAAAACCGACTTTTTACTAGACCATCATTGTTGAAGGTTTTCAGCTTTGGCCGGTTTTGATCATCTTTTCCAGGCCGTTGACGTCAATTAATCGGACTGCGCTGCCTGCGGCCAGTTCAGAGGCTTCCCGGGTAAAACCGCTGCAGGAGATGATATGGGCTTGTCCGAAGTTGTCTTTTTCCAGCCTGTCCAGCATGGCTTGTACGGCTTTGGGCGTTATTTGTCCGGATTTGTGATGTCTGTGCTGCACAAGCACCTGCTGGCTGTCTTTTTCCGCGATCAGGTCCACTTCAGCCTCATCAAAGGGATCGGCATCCGGCTTGACGCGGTAGCCGTTTGCGGCATAAATGTCTTCCACCAGCCGGGTAAAGGCGCCCCGGGAAAGTTTTTGGATGGCGGCCGGGTCCTCTATGCCGTTTAACAGGCGGTTTTTTTTCCAGGTGTTGTAAGCGGAAACCGGGGCGGGGATCAAAACGATCAGGGCGATGAGCCAGGACGCGTCCGCCAGGCCTCCGGCAAGAGCAGCAGACAGGGATTGTCCTGTGACCAGTTCCGGAAGGATGAATTTGAGCACCACAAAGACGGCAGCGGCGATTGCCGCACTCACCCACCAGGGTGCATCCACCAGAAGCTCCAAGAGATTTTCACGATACGCGGCCATGGTTCACCAACCTGAAAAGGAAAAAAGTGATTATATGGCTGCCAATGCTTTCGTGCAGCCGCCAAACCAAAATTGAAACCATTTAAGCCAGCAGGGACGGGAAAAATTTGATTATAAAAATAATAACAGTCCCTGGCAGTTATGTAAAGGCGCAATTTTTCATAAATAGTGGCTGAACGAAAACCCTGTTCAGCCAAAACCCGAATATCGAAATCCGAAATCCGAAACAAATACGAATATCGAATGTTCAAATGATAAAAACCAACAGCTTAAAACAGGATGTTTCTGTCATTGATGCATTTAGGGTTTTGGTCATTGTTTCGG
>Ga0182239_1000042_pt1 | contig 47427 bp, 42 predicted proteins | sample hydfrate6_PW_210_FD_132456 | JGI IMG/M metagenome (GOLD analysis project Ga0182239, IMG submission 132456) | Subsurface microbial communities from deep shales in Texas, USA - hydraulic fracturing test 6_PW_210 | ecosystem: Environmental > Aquatic > Deep subsurface > Shale gas/oil reservoir >... | reverse complement strand
TGTGAATATCACCATAATGAAGATAGGCAACAGGTCCATCAGTGTTAAGTTCAGAACGAGAGTTCGATCCAGTTTTAAGAAACCGCATGTAATCCGCCAACCTTTTCGTCTCCCACTCCTCGTTAAACCCCGGCAAACGGGTCTTACCGGTAAGGAGTTGCTGCATGGCGGCCTGCTTGATGGCTCGCTTCTTGGCGATCAGGGCATCCAATGCTCCAAGCAATCCATCCACATCAGACAAGGCCTGGGCGATGACATCCTGTTCATTGATTTGCGAAGGCAACGGGAGTTTGATCATCGCCAGATTTCGGGCACTGATATGGACGACCGCATCGCCTTGACCGTAGCGGGCTTTCTGTTGTGCAACAATCGCGTGATTGAGCAGGTGTCCAAGGAAAAGAGAGTTCTGTTTCAAGGGGCGTAGAACGACAATATCGCCGCCTGCATAGGCTTCTTCCTTACCAAGGTATGCGACACACTTACCAATCTCTTCAACAGTCTCGCCTGACCCTGCGAAAAGCAAATCGCCGGTCTTTAGCGGTAGGGAAGTGGCTGCGAAGGATTTGGGGATATGTGATTCAGGCGAGCAGACGTAGTTGTCATAGCAAGTGTAGAGTTCACCGTAACGGATACAGGGGACCCCTTCGTGGGACACATCATCACGCTTGATGCCTTTCCCCTTCATGAATGCGCCAAGTTCACCAAGCGACACAACATCCCAGTCCTCCGGAATCACCCCCACCTCAGTCCGCTTATACCCTGGCGGCACATCCTGCCTTTCAGCTGTATCTGAAGAATCAGAATTCGCACCATTGACTTTCACGGGTTCTTTGCTCGTAACCATTCCAACCCCATCTGCTTCAGGTGCCCCTCAACTTTCGAAGCCAATGCCTCAACCTCTTGCTCCAGCTCAGGCAGAGGCCGGGCGTAGCGTTCTTCCAGCTCCTTTACCCGTCCGGCGAGCTGCTGGGTCAGCCGCTCCACCTCGCTTTCAATGGCGGCCTGGATGCTTGAAAACCACTTGTCGTCAACCACCAGCGTCTTGATATCAGTGTCGGTGAGTTCACCGTAATGTGCCAATACCTTCTTGTCCAGCGCGGCCCGGGCATCTTTTAAAGCCTTTGCTGCCTCGGATTCAGCTTCAATAAGTTCCATGCAGCGAGTTAGGGCATCTCGTTCCTCGTCACTTTCTGGTTCTCCTTTCAGCTGTTTCAGGCGCTCCTTTACACCAGTCTTAGTAATCTTTCCCTTATCATTGGTGGCATCGGCCAAAAGGCCCTCTTCAGCCGTGTGCTCTTCAATAAACTCCTCAAGCTCTCTGGCAGCAGTTTCTTGCCGGGCCTGTAAGTTCTCGATGGCGGCCTGCTCGTCTTTGAAATAGCGCACCACAATCAGATCAGGCGGTATCAGATCCATTTTGTATTTCTTGCGGCCGATGGTAAGGTCCGGGCTTTCCTTTATCTTTCTTTCCTTGTCTTCGATGATACCACGTGGTTTGGCAGCCTCGGCCCATCCTTCTCCGGCGATCAAATAGACATCATCTTGCATCACCTCGGCCCAATAGTCCATCAGCCGCTGGTAAACATCATAGGGGCTTAATAGCGGCAGGTCAGCAAAGCGTGTGAGCAGGTCTTTTGACAGGTCGTAGATGACAGTCTTGGGGGCATCGCCCAACTTGAGGTCTCTCAGGCGGGCCTCGTGGGCTTCCCTCCAGGCGCTGTAAATTTTGTTGACGCTTTCCGCGTAGGCCTTGAAATCGGCATGCGCCAAAATGGTGGCCTTAACCTGTCGGGTTTCAATCCGGGCCTCGCTGTAACCGGCCCGGCCGTTGTCCCTGAACAGTGCCTCTCGCAGCGCTGGAAACACGTCCCAGTACTCGTTCAGTGCATCGATATCAGAATTGGGAATGCCGCCGTTTAAATGGGCGGCTATATCATGGACATCTTCAGGTTCGTTGGAATCAATATAGCGCGGGATATTGAGGTTGAAGTCATTGGCAGGGCTGGCAATCTCAGCCGTTGGCACCATACGGGAGTAGCGTGGCAATTCAAGCTGCCGATTGAATGTGTCCACAATTTTATGGATATCTTGTGAGCGCAGGCGGTTCTTGTTGCCGTCCTTTATAAAGCTCTTGCTGGCATCAATCATGAAAATACCGGTTCGGGCATTGGCATGCTCCTTGTCGATGACCAGTATACAGGCAGGGATGCCTGTACCGTAAAACAGGTTAGCCGGCAGCCCTATGACGCCCTTTATAAGTCCGCGCTGAATCAGATTCCGACGGATATCGGATTCCTTGTGCCCCCGGAACAATACCCCGTGGGGCAAAATGATGCCCCCCTTGCCGGTGCTCTTCAGTGATTTGATAAGATGCAGCAAGAAGGCATAGTCGCCGTTTTTTGCGGGCGGAATACCATAATCAAAGCGGCCGAATTCGTCGTTAGCCGGGTCCAGTCCGTTGGTCCAGGACTTTGCAGAAAAAGGCGGATTGGCAACGGCAAAGTCAAAAGTCTTGAGCCCACCGCCCGGGTTCTTGAAATAAGGGGCTGACAAGGTGTTGCCCCGCCACAACTCGGCAGTGGCGTATTCGTGGAGGATCATGTTCATTTTTGCCAAGGCCCATGTAGCGTTGTCGTTTTCCTGGCCAAAAATGCTCATGCCTTGAGGGGCTTCGTAGGCCGCTCGCAGCAGCAAGGAGCCCGAGCCGCAGGTGGGATCATATACGGTTTGGTCTTGGCGTGTATCCGGGCCGATGCCGATCACCTGTGCGATGACACGGGACACTTCGGCAGGGGTATAGAATTGCCCCTTACTCTTGCCAGATTCTGTGGCGAAGTGCCGCATCAGGTATTCGTAGGCGTCACCCAGCAGGTCGTCCCCGTCAGCCCGGTTGGCCCCCAGCTCCAGCTTGTCAAATATAGAGACGAGTTTTGATAGCCGGTCCTGCATGTCCTTGCCGGAACCGAGCTTGGTTTCATCGTTGAAGTCCGCCTGGTCAATAACGCCTTTGAGATCGTTGGCCTCGGCAAGACGGCCGATGATCTTGTTTATTTTGTCGCCGATCTCCTTGTCGCCCTTGAGCGCTACCATGTCGGCGAAGCTGCCGCCCTCGGGAACTTCAATAAGCGTTTCCTGTTTATCTGAGACATATTTCATGAACAGCAGCGTCAGTACATAGTCCTTGTACTGGGATGCGTCCATGCCGCCGCGCAGTTCGTCGCATGATTGCCACAAGGAACTGTAGAGTTGGGATTTTTTCAGTGCCATGGATAAGTTTTCCTGTTGTAATACGGGATGATTCTGGTCGAAGCCCGAGTTTGTTACGGGCAAATGGATCATATCGGAATTGTTATTAAATGGAACCGTGGAAAAAAAATATGTTACCAGAAATAAAGGATTTTATACAAGCCTATTTCGTTGATACCGATTTTTAATAGCAGGGTATGGTTGCATGGAAAACAATGAAACGGTCCAGGTGGAATGTTATAGTGGATACAAGGCCAATGAGCGGCCAGTGGCCTTCATCTTCCATGGGGAGCGGTTGGAAATATCAGAGATCCCGGATCGGTGGTATGAGGGCGGTATTGAACACGACAGACCGATTGTTGATTATTTCAAGGTTAAGGCGGATGGGGATGTTTTTATTCTCCGCTATGAGTCAGAAACAGACACATGGTCTGTACTGATTCCGATCAGTTCTGACACATAGCCTTTCTGATGTTGCTGAAAGATCAAGCGGCAAGTATAAGATTTGATAAGAATATTTCCAGCCAGCTAACTCAGCACAACCTCAAAAAGCTGCTTTCGTATCTCGGATGTATCCGCAGCCAAATCAACGGTGGCAAAGCGAATGCGGTGCCCCTGAATAACCACTTCCTCGTCAATCATGGAACCGACAGCTGGATGCAACAATAACCCTTCAGCATTGAGGGAAGCGGGATCAATCGCGTCTTCCTGGGTGCGCAAATAAGCGTACATCTGGTAGAGGTACTTGGAATCAACCTTTTTTTGCTGGTAAGCATTGAGCGTCAGGATGCGGGCGAACTTCGTGTCGATTATGATACGTCTTGATGTATTTTTATCCTCAAGGACGATATCGGTCACCATCCCCGGAAGGATTTGTTCGGCGCCTGGCGAAGCCTCCGATACAGGCCAGCGTTGAATACCCCCAGGTTTGACACGCCAACTCTTCGGCCCCAGCGTAACTTCGTAAAACCCCGCTACAGCTTTCTCAAATAGATGCCGTAGCCAAGTCTCTTCGCGGGAAGGGCTCAATAAGGTTTCGTTTTTTCCTTGTTCTGTCGGGATTCTCAGGTCGAACGCGAGCTTTGCAGCAGCAACCATAGGTCGATCCTGGAGATCGTGCCGGCCAAATCGTTCATTGCAAACCATGCTTCGGGTTGGAACCGACCCTGTGACACCACACTGCTGGAGCCGGGAAGCAAACATCCGGCATCGCCGGCGTAAGTCCTTTGTACCAGCAAGGCCAGCCAAATGAAACAATGCCCCTCGCACATACCTATTACGGGGCGTATTCATCGTGAGATCCTGGTAACGGCATGCCACCTTGCCACGTTGAAATAAGCCAAGCCGTTCAGTGCGAAGCATGTCCACTTGCCCGCGAACTCGACTACGGATTGATTCCTCGCTGACATAGCCTTGGTTCAGGTTCTGCAATAGTCGGCGATCAACGGCATGGCATAAAACCTCGGCAACAAGGTCCGGCAACTCATCTGGCTGCTTTTCCGTACCAACTTTATATTCCCCTGTGTAACGAAAAAGTTCCGATGCATAGAACATGAGAAGCCAGATGTTCCGGATGGGGATTCCACTGCTACTTTGCCAGGGCGTAACAGTAGTTAAAGCGGGTTGCATTTACCAACCCTCCAGGAGTTTATCAACCTGCTTCATCGCTTCTTCCGTCCGATCAAACCAGTATTCTTCCAAGAGAGGCCCTATCTCAGTCTGAACGACGTCTCTGAACCACTGCCTTGCGTCTGTACCGATTTCTCCGCCGGCCCGAGGCGTAACATAGCTGTGCCCAACCCGAAATTGTGGCCCGAGAGCGTCATCGTTCGCGATGGTATCATTCAAACGCAACATTCGCGCTCGAATATCCTTAATATCTTCAATTTCGAAGCCGCCATGTAGCATTGCCCAATTTGCCCAGGTATCATTGAACTGGGGCTCCAGTTCAAAAAATGCAAACCGTCGGCGCAACGCCAGATCCACGAGCGCCAGAGAGCGGTCGGCGATGTTCATGGTCCCGATGACATAAAGATTCGTGGGCACGTAAACATAATCTTCGTTTTCATGCATGTGGCTGAGTCGCATTGCTTGGTCTGGTGCACGTTTAGCAGCTTCTAGAAGTGTTAGCATTTCCCCAAATATTTGAGCTGGGCTGCCACGATTGATTTCTTCAATCACTATTACAAAGCGGGAATCTTGATTCTCCCGCGCTTTGGATATGGTTTGCATAAGTGGCCCATCGACAAGATCAAGCGTACCAGTTGCCGAGGGGCGCCAACCGCGGACAAAATCCTCATAGGATAGAGTCGGATGAAATTGGAGTGGGACCACCTGGGCAGGGGCCCGGGTACCAATTAATGAGTATGCAAGCCGTTTGGATAGCCAAGTTTTACCAGTACCAGGCGAACCCTGTAGGATTATGTTTTTTTTCTGGACCAAACGCTTGAGCATGCGCTCAAGATCGTGCCTTGGGAAAAAACAACCTTCTTCCACAATATTATCTATCGCATATGATTTCGGAGGATCTGATGTCGTATCCGAGGGGTCATGCTCAGGTCCGTTTTCTGGGGTAATGGGAATTTGTACTGCTTGAAATGAAAGTTCTGGAAAGCTTCGAACAGAAAACGCATCATCCTCGAAACGACCCTTCAGATCCTCCACCAAATCGAGATATTGAGCGCCGCTCAGTTTGTCGTATTGATGCCCAAGATGAACGTCAACGCCAAGTTTTTTTTCTATGTATGCCCGGGTATTTTTATCCAGCGGCAAAAAATCCCATGGTCGAATCCAATAGAGTCCGATACTTAGATTCCAGCCTACTCCTCTTTGCTGTACTGTCTGGTCATAAAGATTGGCAAGCATTCCTCGCGATCCCTGGTCTTCTTCACCGTCGGCATAAGACAGAGCTGCATGAAATATCGCCCAAAGCCGATCAATGTCATTTGGATCGCGGTTTTCTTTGTCAGCGAAAAACCATGATTTCTGGCTGTTCAGAACAGGCACGCCGGCGAACCCTTCGGGAACCGGAAGGTCGAGCCCAATCAGTTTTGCCAGCGCAGCAGCTATGCTGCGGCGATTATCCACAGTACCGCCGCGATTGAAAGCACCTATGAAGGTGAATGGACAAATATCATCGATGATAAATCTTGAATCGTCTGGGCCTTTTTCATATAAATATCCGAGATTTGGAACTTGTCTTGATTCCGAAAGTTCACGAAGACCGTCCAATAATCCACTTCGGCGGTTTTCGAAATCCATAAGTCGAGATGCAAAGGCTTCATAGAACCCGGTCCAGGCAAAACGGGAGTCGGGCGTTGGTCCATCGCCAAATCGGTCCTTCCAATAGGGCTCATTGCGAAAAAGGTCAATGTCCTGATCCTCTTCTTTAAATGCAAATGCTACCAATGCCTTGGAATACCATCGATTTAAATTAAGCTTCCAAACAGAGGTTCGGCCTGTGTAGAAATACCACTCCCTTGGCGGGTCATACCGCTCCTGCCAATCAACCTTGACTGTTTCTCCGTCTCTGGGGTTCTCAGTGATTTCGCCTACAGCCTTGATCGCCATTACAGATACGGGCCGCCCCCGGTTATCAAAAGGCAGATTGTTTTTTCTTACATAGGCCGCCTTGATAGCAATTTTATCGCCCGGTTGCATCGATAAAATATGGTCCTTATATTTATTCGGCTTTTCGCCTCCAGGCCAGTATTGCCAGAAGCCACCTGTTACCATTTCGTCTGTCTTGTCTTCAGTTGCTCCAATGGCAGCCCCAACAAACCAGTAGGTCGGTTCCGACTCATTGCTCATTAAAAACTCCTTTATAATATCTTTTTGCATAATGCTGCATTTCGGGTGGTGATAAAAAAAGTCCCCTGCAAAGTCAAAAACACCGTAAGCAAGCATCCTATTTTTAAATCGAATATATCAGATAATAGGCCGGTGGTCCATGAGCAGGAAGGGAGGGGTGCACCACTTGTTGATCAGGCACTATTTATAAAATCCCCACCTCCACACCAACCGGCTCAATATTCCCCGCCTCATTATTCCGCACCGCATTGACCTGCTTGGATACCGGATAAAAAGTAAAATCAGTAACCGCCCCAGAAGACAAAATATCCAGCAGAGGCTCAACCCTATCCTTGCCAGGCTCCATCCATGCCTCATACGCCTCTGGTGCCAAAACCACCGGCATCCTATCATGTATTTTCCGTAAATCCCCAGCAGCCTCCCGGGTAATAATCGTGCACGAGCGATATACATTGCCGGGCTCGGCCTTGTCCTGCCAGGTCTCCCATAGCCCGGCAAAGGCGAATGGTTTTTTATCAGGTAATGTAATAAACACCGGCTGCTTTTGACCCTTTGCCCCGTACCACTCATAAAAGCCGTCTGCCGGGATCAGACATCGTCGTTTTTTGAAGGCTTCCCGGAAGGCCGGCTTGGTGGCAATGGTTTCCTGGCGGGCGTTGATCATCTTGCTGCCCATCTTGGTGTCTTTTGCCCAAAACGGCACCAGGCCCCAGTGCAGCTTGTCCAGGATGTGGAGCCCTTCTTGGTGGATTACAGCGAGCACCTCCTGAGTCGGCGCTACGTTGTAATTGGGCTCGGATTCACATGCTACGTGGTCGATGGGGAAATGGGATTTGATTTGCTCAATGTTGCTGTATAGGGCGTATCTGCCGCACATGGTGCCTCCAGTGTTCTTAACGGATGATTATGCTTGAGTTTTCCATAATCTTCAACGTTCTTTCCAAAAAAACATTTTTGTTGCCTGCACAAATCCGACAGAAGAAAAGTTCAATAAAGACCTCCATCCCGGAATATTTTTTCTTGCAAGGGGAGGTGTTTTTGTTACGATTCATCCTTTTAACTGCCATAAAGACGTTTGCCAATATAAAGGATGTGACATGAAATTATCAGTCGGAAATTCTGTTAAAGTCAACTCAGGGGTCATTGATCCGGATTTTGATTTTGATATCAGTGGATGGCAGGGCCGTGTCGAAGAAATATTTGATGGCGGATTGGTTCTTATCCGATGGGACAGCGTGACATTGGCCAAAATGCCGCTGGGATTGGTCATCCAATGCGAAAATGAAAATTTTGACTGGGAGTTAATGGCACTTGATGGAGCGGACATTCACGCTGTCCGGGAGCGGGACTCAACAGCGGATACGGCAAACGCAGCGATGCGGATAACATGTCAAAATCATGGATGATTCCCATCTTGATGACGATTAGGGTGCGGAAAGATCCCGGCTTATGACAACCGAAAATTGACCAGGTGGCTTATCACAATGGAAAAAGACGTGTTCAAACCGGTCACGGTGGAATGTTACAGCGGATATGCACCAATGAGCGGCCGGTAGCATTCATTTATCAGGATAGACGATGGGCAATCTCAGAAATACTGGACCGATGGTATGAGGGCGGTATTGAGCCAGGTAGGCCGACAGTTGATTATTTCAAGGTCAGGGCGGATGGTGAGGAATTTATTCTCCGGTATGAGGCAGAAACAGATGAATGGTTCGGAATGACAGCTTGCAGCTGATCGTGTGTATATCAGGAAAAAGCTGCGAAAGCCAATGGGGATGAAAAATATTGCAGACATGGTTTCAACAGGAAAGGCCAATGACAGACCGTTTAAATAAAAACATATGGAAAAATAATTTTTTGATCGAAAAAATGCGATTTCCAGGTTAAAACCTTAACACCCCCGCGAATACTGATTCTCGGAGCTAAAAAGCAATGGTTGCCAGGTTAAAACCCCACGGGTTTTAAAAAGCATAACGTTTCCGGGTTGGATTTTCTCAGAAAAAAAACAAAAAACCAGGCGGTGACAGGATTTTCCTGTCTTTGCCTGGTATTTTTCTGGTTTTGTCGCCCATCTAATGTATCATGGCTTTATCTGGAATCTCATCAGCGACTTCATCCTCTGCCTGATTATCATTGGCTATCAACCGAAGTTCCCAGTTTACCCAGCCTTCATCAACAGGGCCTTCTGTTTCCAGGTGCAGGTCGTACAGAGCGTAAAGATCCCCGTCCTTATCCCACCTGGGATCACCAGTAAGCTCGTAAGGCGTTGGCAGGCTTTTTCCGGTAACGATGCGGATATAAGCTATCCCGCTATGTTTAGCTGTTTTCAAGGCGCTTATATCATCAAACGCCTTCCCGTTTTCATCGCACCATGTCACCAAGCCTTTTTTGATAGTCGATTCTATCCAATGTGAAATGGCAGGGCTCGAAACTCCGGCTTTTTTTGCTAAAGCTCCGGGAGTTATCCTTTTTGCGGTTTTGATTATCTCGACCCGGCTTTCCGTGGTTTCAGATTCGTCCTTCAAGCTTTCGGCAAACGATGTTTCTATCAACTGGTAGGCCATTGCATAGTCGGCATATTCAGCGATCAGTTGGTCAGTCTCGTTTGTTTTGCGTTGGGCCTGGTGAAGAACAGCCATAGCCTTTATTGTCGTAATAACCCTGCCAAAAGACCGCCTTGCAGCTACAGGAGGATTATCAGGCAACTTATAGAGCAGATCCATGGAGAACGGAATAACTACCTGCATCGGATCAAGTAAATCGTGAAAATACTGCCAGGTTTCTATGATCTTGCCATCAATATCGTTTCCAACACCGGCCGCATTGGCTGCGAGTTGCTTGAGCACTCTGCTTGTCTGCAGCGTCGAGGTGTCCGTATATATTGTAAGGATGCGATCATCGAGCTGCTGTTCAAGGCCTTCCTTGATGGTTGTCGTCAATAGGGAAATGGGGCCTTCAAGTTTGAGGTATTCCGTAGCCCACCCCTCTGATGTTTTGACCTGTCGTTGGTATTCATAGGATCCCTCGGACAAAAGACTGCGAACCACATAGGCCTGGTCAGGATCATTTTTCCCGCGTGCCTCGAATGCTTTTCCTTCGCTGAAAATAACGGCCTTGTGTTTCAACTCGTCCGCCATCATAAGCAGGCCCTTTGGCGATACGTTGCTGAATGTGTGGTATGCTGTTTCCGGGTATATTTTCAGGGATTTCATCATTGTATTGGACTTTCCGCTACCTTGATGCCCTGAGTTTTTCAGTCCCAGATTTTCAGGTTTGCCATTTTCAAAGGTTAACAATCGACTGTCAATTGTGATCAAGGTAAGGGCGATGTTTTTTCTCTCCCCTGCGACACCGAGCTTGTTTACGAGATCGATCTTTTTTCTGAAAAGCTGCGGGTCCTGTGACATGTGCACTGCAGCTTTTACAATTTCCGGGTCCGGGGTCAAAGTTTCTGAAGTCGGGATTTGGCACCCATCATCGTAAGTAAAGGGGGTTTCAGCGGATTGAATTTTCAGTATGGCTTCGTCAATCAATTTGGTTATCGCTTTTTTTGAAGCGGCGTTTGTGCGTTTTTTTATAAGGGTGCAGTAATGGTCTATAATCCCCTTATCACAGTCAACCAGTAGCTGAATGATATCATTTTTAATGACCTCTGCAGCTTCTGGGAAATTTTGAGGCAGTTGTCCGATTAAGTCGTCTATCTTTTTGATTTTGTCATGTTCTTGGTTTTTCATCGTTTGTGCTCCTTATCCGTCCGGGTTCATGATTACACTTGATGCCCAGGACCTTTCTCTTCATTTTGTTCCTTGTCCTCAGTGTACTGCTTAATCCCGTCAAGCAGGCTGGACTTGGATTTTAGAAGAGGGGACAATAAGCTAAGGCTTGCCCCCAGAACACCCATGGCCCCAAAAAGCATTCCAACAAAAGCTGCCACAGCAGGGAGCCCACCTTCGGAGTTCAAAGTTGACTTGATGGTGTTTACTGCCTTGGCATCTTTGCCGATGGTAAGCATCTGCTCAGCTTTTTTTCGGTGAGCGCCCTTGGGTTCCAACTCTCCACGTTCCCATCGGGCAACGGTGTTTTGTGAAACCTGGAGTAGCCTTGCCCAGTCATTTTGACTGAGACCGAACTCCTGTCTGAGTGCCTTGAGTTTCTTGCCAATGTGTTCTTTTTGGTCCTGTGTCATTTTGCCATTCCTTTCCATTTACCAGGTACCCGGGCAGGATTTTTCGCACCTGTTGTTATGTGCAAATAAATATACGAACGTATGTGCAAATGTCAATACGTATTTTAAAAATTTTTTGAAGAATCGAGCATTTTTTTGTGCGAAATTGCAAGTGGGGTTTTTAGGGATGGTTAGCTTAAGCGTTTCTGATAAGGCTTTATATAGATAAGGGATAAGCGAGAATGTAGGAGATAGTTTGTCCTTATAAAATTAAAAAGTTATGTTTGATTGTTTTGTTTGTCACTCAAATATATTGTTAATATTATCAATATATTTAATAAGTTGTACAAAATTCATACATCGCTCATACAAATTTAAAAAAAACAAAAAAAGGGCTTACGGAAAAACCGTAAGCCCTTGATTTTACTGGTGGGCCGTGAAGGAATCGAACCTTCAACCTACTGATTAAGAGTCAGTTGCTCTGCCTAGTTGAGCTAACGGCCCGGGAAATTAAAAACAACTCTATAGCCGTGTTGCCGGAAGTTGTCAATGGATTTTTTACGGGCTTCTGGCCGGGGTCCTTATCTGCGGCGTTTTTCCCTGCGCTCCTGTTTCCAGGAAATCTGCTTTTTCTTTGCCTTGCCGGGCTTTTTGGGCTCCGGCGGGGCCGGGATGTCTCTGGGGTCAACCGTGTAGGTTCCGGCCCGGGCCTTTTGCCGGTATTGCTCGGCACTGTCTTTGGTTTTTTCCTGGTTTGCGGCTTCGGGTATTTTGGGCATGGCCGGGCCTGTAAAGGTTTCAGGGGGGAGGGCTTCGGCCAGATAGAGGTGCTCGCCAAACCGGGTGAATTCAATTTCCCGGGCTGCGGTTTTGGTGGTGTGGATGGTGAGCACCACCGGCTGGTTGTCTTTTCGACGGCCCAGTTGTTCTGCGCTTTGGTGATCTGCTGTGCACTCCACCGGGCTTTCTTTTGTCGCGCGCAGTCCCTTTTCTTTGACCGCAGGATAGGCCTTTTTGCGTATGGCGGTATACAGCAGCCTGGGCAAATCCTTGCAGGGCCGGACGGCCGGGAGTTGATCCCGGTTTTTGGCCCGGATGCGGTTGTCTGCGATTTCCACGGGCGGATCCGGGTCCACGAGCAGGAGCTCATTGAAATGGCTGCGGCGGATATGCCGCCATTTGTCGGTTTCCGAAAGGGCTTTGAGCAGTTCCTTGATGGTGACAAAGCCGTCCTTGTCCGGGATGAGGCCGAATTCGTCGGGCCGGCGCTCCAGGATGTAGGCCAGGATTCGGGAAAAGGGCTGCAGCTGCTGTTTGGGAGTCATGGCTTTATAAGGGAAAGATTGTTTTTGGCAAAAGTGCGCAAATTGGCTCCTGGTTCTTTTGCTGCGGTGCTTGACCGGTATGCCGGTCTTTGTTATTGTTTGTACCTTTAAAAATGCAGCCGTGTCAACCGGATTTAAGCGGCTGCCGGCTATGCAAAAGGGGGATAAATGAAATCAGATCCAAGATCCTATCGGTTGTTCCAGCGGGCCCGGGAAGTGATTCCCGGCGGGGTCAACAGTCCGGTGCGCGCCGGCAAGGCCGTGGCCCAGGACCCGCTGTTTATCGAAAAAGGCGACGGCTGCCGGATTTATGACGTGGAGGGCAGCGAATATATCGATTATGTCTGCTCCTGGGGGCCGCTGATTCTCGGCCACCGGCACCCGGAGGTGATCAAGGCGGTCCAGGACGTGCTGGCCCGCGGGGTGAGCTTTGGCGCGCCCGTGGATCTGGAGGTGGAACTGGCGGAAATGATCGTGGAAGCCGTGGATTCCGTGGAAATGGTGCGCATGGTCAATTCCGGCACAGAGGCCACCATGAGCGCGGTGCGCGCTTCCCGGGCCTATACCGGCCGGGATTTGATCGTAAAATTCGACGGCTGCTACCACGGCCATGCCGATCATCTGCTGGTGGCTGCGGGCTCGGGCGTGGCCACCTTGAATATCCCGGGCAGCCCCGGGGTGCCGGATGCGGTTGTGGCTCACACCCTGTCTCTGCCCTACAATGACATTGGCGCGTTTGAATCCCTGATGAAGGAAAAGGGCGATCAAATCGCTGCTGTGATTGTCGAACCCGTGGCCGGCAACATGGGCATGGTCGCCCCGGAGCCGGGATTTCTGGAAGCCCTGCGCAGGGAAACGGAGAAATGCGGCGCTGTTTTGATCTTTGATGAGGTCATGTGCGGATTTCGGGTGGCCTGGGGCGGGGCCCAGCGGCTTTACGGGGTCAATGCCGACCTGAGTTGTTTTGGCAAGATCGTGGGCGGCGGCATGCCCGTGGGCGCATATGGCGGTAAAAAAGAGATCATGGAGCAGATCGCCCCCCAGGGGCCGGTCTATCAGGCAGGCACTCTGTCGGGCAATCCCCTGGCCATGGCCGCAGGCATTGCCACCTTAAAGCAGCTGCAAAAACCCGGGTTTTACCAGGCCCTGGAGGAAAATTCCGCCCGGCTGGCAGAAGGCCTGGGCCGCATTGCCCAGCGGCTGGGCGTGGAAGTGACCTTAAACCGGGTGGGCTCCATGATGGGCATGTTTTTCACCCCCGGGCCGGTTCGCAATTTCGAGGAAGCCAAAACCTCGGACACAGAGCGCTTTGCCGCCTATTACCGGGCCATGCTGGAAAAGGGCATTTACCTGGCGCCTTCCCAGTTCGAGGCGGTGTTTGTGTCCGCCGCCCACGAAACCGCAGATATCGACGCCACCCTGGCGGCCGCAGAAGCCGTCATGGCCGGGCTCTAGAAAGAGATGGCCTCTTGAAAAATCCGCCCGGTATACCCCCGAAGGTGGCCACAGTGCATTTGATTGCCGTGTGCGGCACCGGCATGGGCGCGCTGGCTGCGGCGTTAAAGGAAATGGGCTATGGGGTCACCGGCTCGGATGCCAACGTGTATCCGCCCATGAGCACCTTTCTGGCCGAGCGGGGCATTGTGGTCAACCAGGGGTTTTGCGCATCGCACCTGGCCTATGGCCCGGATCTGGTCATTGTGGGCAATGCGGTGAAAAAGGACAATCCGGAAGCCGTATACGCCCTTGAAGCCGGGTTGCCTTATTGCTCCATGCCCCAGGCGGTCAATCATTTTCTTGCAGGCGACCGGAAGACCCTGGTGGTCTGCGGCACCCACGGCAAAACCACCACCGCCTCCATGGCCGCGTGGCTGCTGGCTGCTGCCGGGTGCGATCCTTCCTTTATGATCGGCGGCATTGTCAGCAATTTTTTCTCCAATTACAAGGTGGGAAACGGGCCTTACATGGTTATTGAAGGCGATGAGTATGACACGGCTTTTTTTGACAAAGGGGCCAAGCTTTTGCACTACCGGCCGGATGTTGTGATCTGGACCGGCGCGGAATTTGATCACGCGGATATTTTTGATGACATCGAACAGATCCGCTCGGTGTTTCGCACCTATTTTTTACAAATGGGGCCGGACCAGACCCTGGTGGCCTACGGCGCTGATGCCGCAGCAGGCCCGCTTTTGGCCGGCCTGGATTGCCGGGTGCAGACCTACGGCACCCGGGAAGAAGACCACTGGCGCATTGCAGCGGAAAACACAGCGCCGGGAAAAAACGCTTTTTCCCTTTTTTGCCGGGAAAAGCCATTCGGCGGCTTTGAAATGGTCCCGGCCGGGGCTCACAACCGCTTAAATGCCGGCGCTGCCGCGGCTGCCGCAGCAAATTTGGGCCTGTCGGCCGGGCAGATAGCCGAGGGGTTGAAAACCTTTGCCGGAGTCCGGCGCCGCCAGGAGATTCGGGGGGTGGCCGGCGGGGTTACCGTGATTGACGATTTTGCCCATCATCCCACTGCCGTGCGTGAAACCATTGCCGCAATCCGTTCGGCATATCCGCAAAGCCGTCTGATTGCCGTGTTTGAGCCCCGGACCAACACGAGCATGCGAAACGTGTTTCAGCAGGTCTATCCGGATTGTTTTGACAACGCGGATTTGATCTGCATCCGCAAGGCATCCCTTCTCCACAAGGTGCCCGAGGGTCAGCGGTTTTCATCTTTGCAGCTGGCAGCCGACCTGCGGAAAAAAGGCAAAGACGCCCATTGTTTTGATGATACCGGAAAGATCGTGGATTTTGTGGCAGAAGCGGCTGCAGCCGGAGACGTGGTGCTGGTGATGTCAACCGGCGGGTTTGACAACATCCATGAAAGCTTGCTGGAGGCCTTGAAGCATCCGCCGGAACCGGGCCCTTAAAAGCGCCCGGCAGCGGCGGATGCAGGGGGGTTATTCGGATTTCTGGTCCATTTCCTCGTCGCGCAGGACCCGGCGGAGGACCTTGCCAACCGGAGATACCGGAATGTCGTCTCTGAAATCAATGAATTTTGGGCGTTTGTAGCCGGCCATGTTCTGCTTGCAGAACTCCCGGATTTCCTGCTCGGTTACCTGCTCTCCGGGCTTGACCTGGATAAACGCCTTGACCGCCTCGCCGCTTTTGTCGTCAGGTACGCCCACCACAGCCACCAGCTGCACCTTGGGATGCTGGTAAAGGATGTCTTCGATGTCCCTGGGATACACGTTGAATCCGCCCACCAGAATCATGTCCTTTTTGCGGTCCGTGATCACGATAAACCCGTTTTCATCAATATGGGCGATATCACCGGTGAGAAAGTAGCGCCGGCCGTTTAGCTGCCGGAAAACAGCCTGGTTTTCCTCGGGCCGGTTCCAGTAGCCCTGCATGACCTGGGGGCCGGACACGGCCAGTTCGCCGTCTTCTCCCTGGGGCAGTTCGCTTTGGCCGGTTTCCAGGTCCACGATTTTAATGTCGGTGCCGGGCAGGGGCAAGCCGATGGTGCCGATTTTTCGGGCATCCCGGTCCGTGGGGTTGGAGGAGACCACGGGTGCGGTCTCGCTGAGTCCATAACCTTCAAAAATAACGGCGCCGGTTTTGGCCTCAAACTGCTTGCAGACTTCCGGGGGCAGGGGGGCGCCGCCGGAAAAGCATCCCATCAGGGATGTGAGATCGTATTTGTCAATATCCGGATGATTGGTAAAGGCCACAAAAATGGTGGGCACTGCGGGCATAATGGTGGCCTTGTATTTCTGGACGGCTTTTAATACTTCGGAAAAAGGCGGGTTGCCGGCCCGGGGATCAGGCACGCAGATCATTTTGCTGCCGGATCCGGCTGCTGAAAGCATGCACACGGTCAGCCCGAAGCTGTGATACCAGGGAAGGACCCCGAGATAGGTGTGAAATCCGCCTTTGCGCAGTCTTTCAGGCTTGCCGCCCTTTTCGTGCACCAGCCGCCCCCATTCCTCCAGGGCCTTGAGGTCATAGTAGAAATTGACGTGGGTGAGAGCCGCGCCCTTGGGTTTGCCCGTGGTCCCGCCGGTGTAGATGATCAGGGCCAGGTCCTCGGCCGGGTCGATGCTGACCTTCGGCGGTTCGGGCCTGGCCGCGGCCACGATGTCATCAAAACTGTGATGGGAGGGATCATGGCTTTCGGCCTGGGGAATCTTTTTGAGCAAAGAGCCCAGAATGGCCTTTACCTTGGGCAGATACGACTTGATATTGCAGTAGACAACGTTTTCCACGCTGGTGTTTTTTACTGCTTCCACGGCCGTGGGATAAAATTGCGGATGATCCATGCAAAAAACCATCCTCGCCCCGGAGTCATTTAACTGGTAGTTGAGCTCGGATGCCGTGTACAGGGGGTTGCAGGTCACGCAAACACCGCCGGCCTTCAGGATGCCGTGGAAGATGGCCGGGTATTGGGGGATATTGGGCAGAAAGATCGCCACCCGGTCTCCTTTCCGGATGCCTGCGGATGAGAGGAAATTGGCGATCCGGTCTGCGGTGTCCCTGACCTGGGCATAGGTGCGGGTCCCGTCGTTGAAGATCGTGTAGACCTGGTTGGGGTAATCCCTTGCTGCTTCGTCGATTACGTTGAAAAGCGGTTTTTCGTACTCTGCGGTATCGACGTCTGCGGCGACGCCTTCGGGCCAGCGATCAGTGGGCCAGGATGTGGCAACCATGGCAACTCCTTCTTGTGATAATGGGTTGTGGGTTGGCAAAGAAGACTTTTCAGGCAAGTAAACAACGATCAAACTACCATACAAATTTCCGTTTTGTCAAAGAAAACCCGCTTGGGAATCGTATGTTTTGATGCGGCGGATAAAATCACCGGCCTGGCTTTCATCGGTAATAATCCAGACAGGCAGGCGGGCAAACGGGTCCAGGTCAGCACAGGCGCTCTGGCAGCCTTCCACGGCCAAAACCATGGCAACATCCGGGTGATCCGCGGGCAGAAATTCGGCCAAACCGTCCAGTTCTTTTTGTATCCGGGCAACCATGGCCACTCTGTCATAATCGGGCTGGCAGCCACCACAGTACTTGAGCCCGATTTTTAAGGGGAAGATCAGCGGTTTGGTCATTTTTCAGGGATGCTATTTTTTGCGCCTGGCGGCCAGCTGTGCCTGCAAATCATCGATGCGGCGGTGATTGTCTTCGGAGCCGATATAGGAGCGGAAAAGCCATTCCTGGATTTGCATGGCTCCGTCCAGATTCTGGTCTGCAACCATATGGCTGAGCTGCTTGGTTTCCCGGAGGCACTGCCGGTCGTATCCGGCCATGTTTTGGGCGATTTCGGCAACCGGGGCCAAAAGCTCGCCTTCGGCAAACACCCGGCTCACGTATCCCATTTTTTCGGCTTCATCCGCGTCATAGATGCGGCCGGTCAACGCCACTTCCCTGGCCCGGCCCATGCCGATGATCCGCCACAGCGGATCCATGATGGGCGTAAGTGAAAGGGCGATTTCCCTCTGGCCGAATTTGGCCCGCGTGGAGGCATAGCGGATATCACACATCATGGTCAGATCAAAGCCCCCGGCAATGGCCGGGCCGCCCACCGCGCAGATCACCGGTTGCGGGCAGAACAAAATGGCGCGGTAGGCCTGGTGGAAAAGGCGGATATAGGCTTCATTGGAAACTTTTTCAAGTTGGCGGATTTCGTCTAAATCAAAGCCTGCCGAAAAGTAGCGCTCCCCGCCGGTAAAAACGATCACGTTGATGTCCGGATCAGTGCCGAGTTGTGTAAAAATCTCCCGGATTTCTTCAAGCACGTCAGGCGACAGGCTGTTTCCCTTGTCCGGGCGGTTGAGAGTGACAGTGGCAACCTTTCCGGCCACGTCCTTTATAAGGTAATTGTATGGCATTGCGTTTCTCCGTTGCTTGATCAAAGGGCGGGTGTCACTGTAAGTGATTTATCCATTGCATGAATCTGTTGTGGTGTCAAGTCGGCGGCAGGCACAAAAAGGCCCGGCTGGATCACGGGATCCAGCCGGGCCTTTTTTGTTGCGGTACGCAGAAGTAAGGTTTTATGGACTATTTCCGCATTTCCCGGATCCGGTCGAGCAGTTCGGCGCGCAGGTCTTCATCGGTCTGGGCTGCTGTGATGACCTCGTTGTAATCCTCGACGCTCATATCGGTTTGTTCAATGGCATCGGTGATTTTTTTGTTGATTCGGGTCTGGAGTTCCTGGGCCTGTTCAGAGTCTTCTGCCTGGGAGAATTCATCCTGATATTGTTCCCGGATTTTGGTGATTTCAGTGTAGGCCTCGGCGGTTTTTTCGATCCGGGCATCGGAGAAATCCGGGGTTTCTTTTTGCTGCATCTGCTGTTGCTGCTGGCCGGTGTCCTGGCTCTGGGCTGCGGCCGGGGCGCAAAGGAAAAACACCAGCGCCAGTGCGCAGGCAATGATGACATGATTTTTGGAAATGGTGTTCCGCATGAAAAATCCTCCTTGTTGTCATTAATTTTGATGGCACTGTAAAAGTCCAATCTCTGCGTTACGCGCAATTTCTCAGAATTTCACGTACGGCCAAGTACGCTGCATTCTTCGAAATTGCGCAAGCCTTGATCTTGAATTTTTACTGCGCCATCTATAATTAGATTTTTTACGGTTTTCTCAATCTTGGTTCTGATTTTGAATAGAAAGGAGCACAATATGTGCCATTTTGGGAAAACGTCCCTATGTATTCATTGATTTGTCAAGATTACAGGTGTTTGTTAATAAGTCAGAGGTTTTTCGAAATCCGGAAATTGTGTTGACATGCCAAAATGTCATGTATACATATGACACATGTGTCATATGTATCCAATGGAGCCAATGAAAAAAATTGTTTCCGGGTTGGGCCGGGTCGTCCGCAACCTGAGCCTGCGCGGGGCGCTGGTGATCTATGTTCTGGTACCCATGGCGGTGGCCGCCGCATTCGTGGGGCTCTGGAGTCTGCATGCCTTTGAGCGTCAGGTGGAAAAACGGATGCAAAAGGATCTGGAACTCGTGGCCAGGGCCATCAAACAGCCCCTTGGCCATGCCATCCAGCGGGAGCGGGAAGGCAGTATTTCCCAGGCCCTGGAATCGGCTTTTTCCATTGGCCGGGTTTACGGGGCCTATGTCTATGATGCCGAGGGAAATAAAATTTCAACCACGGGCAGACGCGAGCCCGAATCCCGGTCCGATGAGGTCAGCCGTCTTGTAAAAGACGGCGAGCAGCACGGGGAATATGGCGAGGTGGCCGGCAGGGATGTGTATTCCTATTTTGTGCCCCTAACCGATTCCGGGGGCAGGATTACAGGCCTGCTTCAACTCACCCGCCGCCGAAGCGATTTTCAGGAACAGATCCGGGATATCCGCTACAAGGCGGTGTTTATCTTTATCCTGGCCTTTACCGGGCTGACCGGCGTGGTTTTCTACGGCCACCACCGGGCTTTGGGGAAACATTTGAATCGGTTGTCAAAAACCATGACCCTGATTTCAAAGGGAGAGCGCAAGCAGCGGTTTTCGCCTGGCGGACCCAGAGAAATTCTTGCTCTGGGCGTGCATTTCAATGAGATGATGGACAATATCGACCGGGCGGAGCAGGAGATCCAGCGAAGGCGGGCAGAAAAGGAGGAATTGGAAAAAAGACTCCGCCAGGCTGAAAAACTGGCGGCCATCGGCCAGTTGTCAGCCGGCGTGGCCCATGAGCTGGGCACGCCCTTAAGCGTCATCGAGGGAAAAGCTCAGCGGGCTTTGCGCAGCCCGGACATGCCGGCTCCGGCTGCAGACAATATCCAGGCCATCCGCTCCCAGGCCCGGCGCATGGAGCAGATCATCCGCCAGTTGCTGGATTTCAGCCGGCGAAGTGAGCTGCGGCCCAGGCGGGTGAAAATGTCCCGGCTGGTAAGGTCTGCAGCCGCAGCACTAGAGCACGAATGCCGCCGGCTGAATGCGGGCATTGTTCTGGAGGGGGCGGACACACATGAGATGGAGGCCGATTCGGTTCAAATGGAGCAGGTCCTGGCCAATCTCATGAAAAATGCCGCCCAGGCCGCGCCGGACGGTCAGGTTCGGGTCAGCTGGGAGCGGCGGAAAGACCAGGCCGTGTTCTGCGTGGAAGACAGCGGATCCGGCATTGATGAAACCACACGGAAAAAGTTGTTTGAACCTTTTTTCACCACCAAGGCGGTGGGCGCGGGAACAGGCCTTGGCCTTGCCGTGGTTCACGGCATTGTCGAGGCCCATGGCGGGGAGATTCAGGTGGGGAGCAGTTCCATGGGCGGTGCCTGTTTTACCCTCCTGCTGCCGGCCGCCTTGTCCGTTGCCGCCCCTGGAGAGACAAAAGATGAATGATTCCCGGACTGAAGGCCAGAAAATTCTGATCGTGGAAGACGATGAAGGGCTGGCTGATCTGCTGGCCGATGAAATCACGGATGCGGGTTTTGAAGCCGTCTCGGTTGCCAGTGCAGAGGATGCCGAAGTCCGGCTGGTGGATTGGGAGCCGGACCTGGTGGTCAGCGATCTTCGCCTGCCCGGCGCCAGCGGTCTGGATTTGCTCAAAAAAGCTGCAGGCCTGCATGCGCCGCCTGCATTTCTTGTCATCACCGCATTCGGCACCATTTCCCAGGCCGTGGAGGCCTTAAAAGCCGGGGCGGACGATTTTCTCACCAAGCCGCTGGATCTGGAGCATTTTATGCATCGGCTCGTCCGCATCCTGGAAACCCGCCGGCTGCGCCAGGAAGTTGACCGGTTCCGGCAGATTTTTGAATTTGACAATTTTCATGGAATGTACGGCCAGAGCCGGTCCATGCGGATTCTTTTTGATCAGATTCTACAGATGGCCCCGGCCAGCGGGCCGGTGCTCATCGTGGGTGAAAGCGGCACGGGCAAGGAACTGGTGGCCCGGGCCGTGCATGCGGAAAGCGACCGCAGGGACGGTCCTTTTATTGCCGTCAACTGTGCCGGAATTCCGGAAAATCTCATGGAAAGTGAATTTTTCGGCCATACCCCGGGCGCTTTCACAGGGGCCGGCAAATCCAGGCAGGGCCTTTTCGAGGAAGCAAACGGCGGCACCCTTCTGCTTGATGAAATCGCGGAAATGCCCATGGGCCTGCAGGCCAAGCTTTTGCGAATTCTCCAGGACGGCAGCATCCGGCCAATCGGGGCAAACCGCGAAAAGCAGGTGGATGTGCGGATTCTGGCCGCCACCCACCAGGATCTGGAACAGGAGGTGAACAATGGCCTGTTCCGGCAGGATTTGTTCTACCGCCTGGAAACCTTTACCCTCAATGTACCGCCTCTGCGGGACCGGGCCGAAGATATCGAGCTGCTGGCCGGCCGTATGCTGACCCGGTTTGCCACTCAGATGGGAAAACAGGTTCACGGGTTTTCCGACGAAGCCCTGGCCCTTTTGCAGCAATACCCGTTTCCCGGAAACGTCCGGGAATTTCAAAACGCCCTGGAAAGGGCGGTTACATTCTGTACCAACAGCCAAATCAAGCCCGAGGACCTGCCGGCAAGGATCCGGGACAACGCCAAATCCCCGGATGCCATGGCGGATTTTCCCATACCGGCCCGGGGTCCGGACAACAGGCTTCCCACACTTGCCGAGGTGGAAAAGCAGTATATCGCCCATGTGCTGGAAAAAGTCGGCGGCAATAAAAAACGGGCGGCCGATATTTTGGGTGTTGCCAGAAGAACCCTGTACCGCAGGCTTGGGTGAGCACTGATTTATTTTTGTAAACACTGGGCCGGTTTTGTTCTTCGGCGGCCCGGGCCTCGTCCAGCACAAGGCTGCGGGTGACAGCCGCCAGCAGTTTATAAAAACCGGTTTCAGCGCCTTGTTCCATCTTTCCGGTAAAAGGCTCTATCCAGGCGCTTATGTGCTGCCGGACAAATTGATGGGGCAGCAGATCCCGCTGCTGGTGTGGGTATCGTCATCTGCGGCCCGACGGGCGGAATGAAGATAGGCCAGAAATCGGAACTCTGCAATCAGGTGGTCCGGGGGATTGCTGAAATCTTCGGCCATGTCCAGGCTGGTCCGGCGGTATAATACCACTGGAGCGGAGATGCCGGGTTCGGGGATAAAGCAATCCAGATCAGATTGGTCAGGGTGCCGATGGGCCCCAGGTCCAGGCTCTTGCACATCAGCCCGGCCCTTTTTGTCACTGGATAAAAATGTTTGGCCCCGAATACCGTGGGCAGCCAGGAAAGCAGGGTCAATCCCGCAGCGGTCGGGCCAAAAACTGGTATCCTGCCATGGGCAGTCCCCAGCATACCGCAACCTTTTTCTGATGACAGGAAGGGCAGAGATGCCGGCGTTTTCAGCAAAACGGAAGCAACTATGCATATGTGAAATTTTGTAAATGAAAATCAGAACAGGTTGGTATGATATTATGCAGGATGGGGGGCTGCAGGTCCTCTTTTGCTTTTATCACGGTGTCTGTTTTAATTAAATTAAGTCATATCATATCAGAGGCATTCTCTACTCAATTGTGTTTTCTATGGCCGCGATAAGGGCTGGAACGACTTCAAAGAGATCCGCGACCATTCCAAAATCTGCAGCCCTGAAAATTGGTGCATTTTCATCTTTGTTAATCGCCACGATTATCTTGCTGTTTTTAATGCCGGCCACATGCTGCATTGCACCGGAGATCCCGCATGCCATGTAAAACTCAGGGGCTACAAACTTCCCGGTTTGCCCCACTTGCAAATCATTGGGGACCCATTGGGCATCTACTGCTGCACGTGTTGCACCGACAGCGCCCTTGAACAAATCAGCAAGCCTTTCCAGCATCCTGAAATTTTCCGCGTTCCCCAGCCCGCGGCCGCCGGAAATCACCACGTTTGCTTCTGGCAGATCTGGTCGTTTACTTTCTGTTTTTCTGAATTCGATAAAGCGGGTTCTGGCAGGCGGGATGTCAAGATGCAGGGGTTCGATTTCGCTGCTGTTTCCTGCTGGAGTGGCAGGCTCGAACAGAGTCGACCGGACAGTCGCGACCTGGATTTCTGTATGCAGCCTGATTCGGGCCACAACGCTTCCCGCCCACATTTCCCGCTTAAAGCATTCACCGTCAAAACCGATAACTCCCGATGCCATTCCGGCTCCAATACGTGCTGATACGCGGGGCATGAAATCTCGTCCTGTAGTCCCGGCATCCGTGCATATTATAGCAGCATTGCAATGTTCGGCCACTTTTGAAGTTACGTATGCCCAGGTTTCAGCTTTATATTTTTCAAGAGCAGGGTCGTTCACGAGGTAAATACGATTCGCTCCGTAAATTATCAGCTGTTCTGCAACTTCCTCAACTTTATGTCCGATTATCAGTAAATTCAGCTTATACTTTAGCATTTCGCTTGCATCACGACCGAATGTAATTGTCCTAAGGGTCCTTTTACTGGGCATTCCCTCCTTGTGCTCTGCTACTATCAGTACTGCTGACACTTTGGTTTCTCCTTTAAAGCTCAATTTGAAAACGCCTTGTGCCGGGTAACAAAACCATTGAAGCTTATGTGGTTATTCCATTCTTTTTCAGGACTTCCAACAGATCGGAAACAGTTTCGAGGATGTAACATAATTTGGGTTTTGCCGGGACTTCCAGGTTTTGAACAATTACTTTGGGTGCAGTATCGATGTCAAGTTCTGATACGCTGAACATATCTATTTGTTTTTTATTTGCTTTGAAAATGGCTGGCAACGGGATATGACGCGGTTTATTGAGCCGCAGTTCGGCACTTATAACGCAGGGAAGTATAACCTCGACGACTTCGATTCCACCATCCACCTCACGATCTACCACGACTTTATTCCCGGTGAGTTCGATCCGGGTTGCGAAACAGGCTTGTCCCCATCTTAAATATTCAGCCAGCAGTTGAGCCACCTGATTATCATCAAGATCGATTGCCTGTTTGCCCATAAGAATGATATCCGGCTGTTCTTTTTCCACTACCTTTACCAGTATCCGGGCAGCTGTATCAGAGTCCAGCTCCCCGGGTGCCGTGATCAAAATACCCCTGTCCGCGCCCATGGCCAAAGCCCTTCGGATCTCATTTTGGCAATTCTCGGAGCCGATACTGACAACCGTCAATGTCCCGCCGTGAGCTTCCCTGATTCGCACTCCTTCTTCAACTGCAATTTCATCGAAAGGATTAATTGTGAACTGTATGCCCGATAAGTCTATTCCTGATCCGTCCGGTTTTATCTCAATTATAGAATCCGCGTCGGTTACACGTTTGACAGTTACAAGAATTTTCACTGTATCCTCCTTACCGTTGACCGGAACATTCATTTGTGCGGAAATGGTTTCAAAAAGTATATTCCACTCCCAGAATCAGAAATGAGTGGAGCAGGTCGCCGAACTCCTCCTCATCTTTTCCGGTATACAGGCATCCGATAGCAAAACATCGAGCATGGTTGCCCACGAAAAACTCCATCTCAGAATGTAATAGTCCCGAATTGTCATCTATGTTGTAGATATAGGAAAAGGAGAGATTCAGAACATTTTGGATATTATTTTGGTTGACCCGGAGGACCCCGTAGTTTTTCCTGAAAAATCTGATGCCAGGATCAGCAGTATGGCCGAGTGTCATCAGGACAAGGCTTTCAGGGGTTTCAATATCTGTATAGGCCTCATTTGCATCTTTTCTCAACTGATAATAAAGCTCAGCCTGTTCATCAGAATAACCGGCTTCATTGTATAAATATTCCAGGGCTAGGGTTGGCCCGGAGAGCAGGGTATGGGAGGCGCCAACAACAGCGGTGCTTTTCCATGAGGAGCTGTTTATGTTTCTGGATTGCATGGATGCATTGAATGGTGAGGTTTCATCCGGGACGGGATAGAGGGAATGGCTGCCGCGAGAAAAATTGAAATCCGTATACAGGAGGAGGGTATCACTGGCTGTCCAGACGCCGAAGGCGCCAATTCGGTCCTCTCCCCCTTCTTCATGAGAAAGGACCAAACCGGCAGAGCCTTGATGGCCGGAGTAATCCAATTTCAATGCATAAGTTTTTTGAAATTGTAGAGAATTGAATTCCTGCCGCCCTTCATCCGTATTGGCAATCAGAGAAATCGTCCATTCCATTCGGGGAATCCAGATCAGGCGGGCGAAATCCATGCCCGGAATTTCAATGATGGGATTCAAACGACCGTTATTTTGGAAAAATGGGTTGGATGGAGAAAATAGGTAGGATGGCCCCCATTGCAGGTTTTCCCTCCCATAGGATGCATACAGGGAACGAACGATCCGTAACCTCAGCAACCATTCATTAACATACCAATCATCCTCCCGGTCTTCATCTCCTTCTCTGGTGCCTTCTTCCCAGGCAAACCATCTTAGTTTCATCCTCGGCTTGGCCTTGAGATCCAACCTCCTGAAGGAAAATGCGATATCGGGCCGCAATTCCAAAGTGCCCAGGTAACGGGGAATCTGAAGAAAGCGGTTCTCCGGATTCTGGGTAGTACGCGCGACATCCTGATACGTCCCGTATACTAAGGTTCTCATAGTGAAATCCAGTTGGTCCGACAGCTGAGTCCAGAAACTGGTGTCCTCCTGGTTTTGGCCCACGCGGAAGACATGATCAGCGGAGGAAGCAGCGCATGGAATCGACAGAACAAGCCCATATGCGAGCTCCAGAAAAAATGCGTAGACAAGAAAAATGCGTAGAGTTCGCATCTATTTATCTCCGTAGCAAATTCAAGTTGAAAGCTGCATCAGGGATATTTTTCAGCTTTACCTGAGTGTAGACCAGGGTGGTTACCGTCTTCTTTACAACTTCATCGGTAATGATCATTCTGGAAATAAAAGGAATTGATGCGTCTTCGAACGGAATTCTATGATCATACTCGAAAACGGCGGATTTTAATAATTTCCCGGAGATCGTGAGGAAATCCGCTTTGACGCCCACAAGTCTCTTCTTGGAAACCCAATACCGGATTCGGCTGTAGGTGGTATTTTTGCTGGCAGCATTTAAACCGAGGACATGACAAGGTTCGCCCCGGAACACTTCTTCGGTAACCAATTCCGTTTTATAATCGCCTGCATAATCTGTTGAGGCGATGTCACCGTTGGAAGCCCCGCCCATCAGTTTCTGTCTTGGCGAAATGGGCACCGGTTTTCTGAGTCCCGGTTTTATGAACCACATATTTCGGTCCAGCATTAATATTTTTTGTCCCTTTACTTTAGGGGGGGCAATAAATTCCGCCAGGCTGTTATTTTCACGCGCCTTTACAAGGATTTTTCTTTTATGCAGTTCATTTCCTTCACGCGATTCCAGGTCAATTATCCATTCAATGCCGCCAATATTGCCTCTGGACCGGTCTGCGTGAGCAAGGATCACTTTCGGGGGCATTTCGTCAGACAGACACGGAAACGGGGTACTGATCATGAAAATTGAAAGCAAAACAAACAAAATTCTTCCCATTTTTGACTCCAGTTTGTCCATTTACGGCACCATCTGAAATCAGACTTTTTACGGTGCCATCAAGATTGTTTTGTTAAACATGTCCCAGGGCATTGACCACATTCTGCCCAGCGGCGCGCCTGGCTGGGAAGACGGCTGCAAAAAGTGAAAGCATAATCAGGACAAAAGCGTAAATCCCCATGGCTTGCGGAACCAGGTTTACCATCAGGGGAACCGGGGATGAGTTGCCCGGGGGAACGTAAGTGGGTTGGATGTACCTTATGACAATCCAGACCAATAAATTTAAAGCAATGCCGAAAACGCAGCCGAATAGTCCGATCAGTCCGCCTTCTATAGCAAAAAGGTTGCCTACAGCTTTTCTTTTCATTCCCAGGGCCCGCAGGGTTCCGATTTCTCTGGTTCTTTCAATAACCGCCATGCCCATGGTGTTAACGACGCTCATAATTACAATTGTCAGTACGATGATAAACAGGAACAGGAAGATAAGGTCGAACAACTCCTTTACTTCCGAATAGAAATTGGAAAGTTCATCCCAGGATCTGATTTCAGTTGCCAGTCCGGCTTCATACAGCTTTTTTTGAATTATCTTCTTCAGCGTATCCGTTTTTTCGCAATCGTCGAGCAGCACAACTATCCGATCCGCTTTTCCGGTATCGTAGAGAGAACGCGCAATGGTCAGGGGTATTCGCATGTACTTGTCATTCGTGGCTTCTGTTCCTGTATCGTAAAGCCCGGCCACTTCGATATCGAGTGCATTCATATGCCCCTGAAGAGTTGGGGACATGATCACTGAATAGTCCCCGGGTTCCATATCAAGAATTTTGGCGAGGCCTTTTGCCATTTCCACGCCGGAAAGTCTCTTTTTGTCCAGCCGGTTTCCTTTTATGGGCCGGAAAGCGCGCCATGAACCCTCTATCACTTTTACATCCTCCGGGATAACCCCCTGGGCAATGAATATGGTCGATATCCGGCCATTTGTGACGATGCCGGATATATCGAGCTGTGGAGTCGAGAGGAGTACATGTCTGTTCGAATTGAGCACCTCCATGCATATTCGGATTTCTTCCTCTGAAAACATATACTTGTCCGGATTGATGTTGCCTTTCTCCCTCCACCCTTTTTTGAAAATGGTCAGGTGAGCCAGTCCTTCCCCGCGAATGGCCGATTGCCTGAGGCCCCAGTACGTATAATCCATATAGCCACGGAACAGGCTGATCGCGGCAAACCCAATGGAAATTGCCAGGATCGTCATCAGGGACCGTCGCTTGTTCCTCAGAATATTTCGATATGCCACTTTGACCCATTTGAGCATTATGATTGTCCCTTTTCCGATATCCTTCCGTCACTGATCTCGATCAAGCGGTTACAGTGTTTAAGAAGACGCCTGTCATGCGTGGAAAATATGAAAGTGGTTTTCCCCTTCTGATTGATTTCACGCATAAGAGTGATGATTTTCTCAGAGGTTTCTGAATCCAGGTTGGCCGTAGGCTCATCGGCTATAACCAACAGGGGAGTGCCTATCAATGCCCGGGCAATCGCCACGCGCTGGGACTGCCCTCCGGAGAGCTTGTCCGGGCGGTGATGGATAAATCTGGAAAGTCCGACTTCCTCAAGGCGGGATCCGGCCGTTTTCTTTGCCCGGGAATACGATTCACCTGAGATTTGCAAGGGGACCATAACATTTTCCAGTGCGGAGAGAACCGGAATCAGGTTGAAATTCTGAAAGATGAATCCTATGGACCGGTTGCGAACTTCGGTGCGCTCGTTATCCGAAAGAGCATTGAGCTTTCTGCCGTTGAGAAAAACCTCTCCTTCAGTCGGCTCATCGATCGCCCCGATCAGGTTGAGCAACGTCGTTTTCCCGGAACCTGAGGGCCCCCATACGGCTACAAATTCTCCTGGATCGATTTGCATGTTTACCCCCCTTAAGGCATGAACGATAGCCTTCCCAAGACGATAATCCTTCCGGATTCCAATTGTTTTTACCAGCGCCATGGTTCATACTCCTGCACGATTCTGAATCCAAACACTTCTGTCTTTGTTGTATTGCGGGCTCATCCGATATCAGGGATTATCCAGCTTACCGGCTGATGCGGCGTATTTTTTTGCTTTCACATCATTGCCCTTTTCCTTGTAAAGTTCTGAAAGACTCGAGTAGATATCCTTCTTCAGGCAAGGGGCCAGTGAAATTGAATTATTTTGAAGCTTTGCTGCGATGTATTCAAAATCCTCTATGGCAATGTTTTTTCTGTCCAGAAAATCCGGCATTCCTTTTGAGTTGAAAGCCCTTGTCAATCGTATGGAAACATTGTCCGGGTCTTTGCGGGCCGCTTTGTCCATCATTGCAATGCCATTATTTGCGTAGGAACTTTTCTTTATGGGATTCCAGGTCGTATTTGCCATTAATGTTGTTGCTCCCCCGAGATAGCAGAGAGTTACAGTATCCTCCGGGTTTCGTTCATGCGCTTTTTTCAGCCATTGCAGAGCTTTGGGCGCAAAAGTGTCCGCATCCTCCGTTGCCTTGATGTGGTATGCTATACCGATTGCTTTGAGCAGAGCATAGTTGTCCTGAGTTTCATCCAATCCTTTTTTAAATTCTTCGATTTTTTTGTTTAACTCCTTTTCGTCAAGGTCGTGAAGCCCCTGCCACTCCGCGGCTGTGGAAATGCCGGCAAACATAAAAATTCCAAGAGCCAGGACAATGAATACCCGCAGACCAATTGTTTTTGCGCTTTTCATTTCATTTCTCCTTGTGAATTTTTGCAGTATTTACAAACAGTATTCGATCCACGACCCGATCTTTTCGTGTACACAAAGCAGAATCGAGGCATGGTTGACATCTTTGATCATAACGATTTGCGAGAGGGGAGAGAGTGACTCCCCTGGCGAAGCAAAAGCGATGACTTTTTCCGGGTCTATAAGTTCGTCTTCACTTCCGATCCACAGGCCGACCGGGCGATCAATACAGTTGAATTGTTCGTGGGGTGAAAAAGGCGTAACCGCCTTGGCCATGTTTACGGTATAACAATCAACCATTCTGGGATCATTTTCCAGGACCTCCCGGGGATAGTTAAAATGGACGGCACGGCGATGTCCGTATAATAATCCTTTGCTTAACGCATGCAGTATGAAGTAACGGAGGTTGACGCTTGAAAATCCCTTGCTGCCTCTGGACTTGGAATTTTCGGACCTGAATCCGAAATTGGGGCTTACAAATACATAGGCCGACACCTCGTTATCAGACTCCATGCTGAGGTAATTGAGAACAAGCCCGGCTCCCGAGGAATGCCCTCCGAGAAAAACCGGAAGAGATGGATATCTGCTCCGTGCAAATTCAATGGCTGTGGATACATCTTTCCAGACCTGTTTGGTACTCGGGCTATCGCCCCGCCTGCCCCCGGACATTCCATGGCCGCGGATGTCAAGGGTATAGACCGCGATTTGATAACCGTCGCGCAGTCCCGTTCCCAAATGGTGATAGCCGGCACCGCCATGCGCTCCGCCTCCGTGGTAGAAAATCAGCACGGCAGCCGGATCTTCCGGGACATAGGGTCGGGCTGCAAGCGCCACACCATCGGTGGCATAAATGTATTCCGGAGAAGTTATGCCCTCATTACCTGCGGAAATGAGTTCGTTCAGGGAAAAAGTCATAAAGGCATTCCTCGCCTGTAAAGTGTGGCGGGCAAGATTCGTACAATTACCAATCGCTTGATAGCTCGATGAGTTGTGAGTGCAGATCCTGAATGGTTGTAAATTCGTCAAATTGCAGTTCTTCGGGCCTGGTGACCTTTGTATAAATCTGTTCGCAGGCAACAATCAATTCGATAACATTCAAGGAATCGATTCCGATTTCGGTTAGCGTGGAGTCGGGAAAGATATCTTCTTTGTTCAGTATTTCCTTTGTTTCGCTTATCAATTGTTCCAGCATTTCATCGATATTCTCGTAAACACACTCGGTCATTGCTCGCAGCTCCTTCCGGACAAATGTGGTGAATAATCTTTCGTTATAGAGTCAATTAAATATGCTCTGGTCTGATTCCATGATTGACATATCTTCAGATTCGAGTATTTCCGCCTTGCTGAAAACATCGGGTAAAATATTATTGATAAAGAAACGAGTGGAAATGATTTTCCCCTTGTAGAAGGAGTAATCTGGATCACCCTCATCAATTTTACCGATCGCCCGGGATGCAACTGCAGCGCTTTCCAGCAGCAGCCAGCCTATGCAAACCTCGGCCATCATTTCCAGAAAGCGGGTGGAAACTGCGAATATGAGCTCTATCTTCTTTTCTTTCACCCATCTTCCCATTAAGGCATGGGTTTGCACCAGAACCTCCAGGCTTCTGGCCAATACCTTTAATTCGGACGGAAATGGACACTTCTTTTCTTGATCTAAAAATCCTCTGATTTCTTTTACAAAGATATCGAAAAGTCTTGAACTCCGGCCCATACCAATCTTTTCACGGATCAGATCGGCGGATTGGATAAAATTCGTACCTTCCCATATGGACAATATTTTGATATCGCGGGCGTATTGTTCTACAGGGTAGTCCTTTGTATAACCATATCCGCCGTAAACCTGTATCGACAGCTCGGCAATCCGCCATGCCTGGTCTGAGATGTAGGCTTTGGCAATCGGGGTTAAAAGATTGACAATCCCTTCATGGATGGCAATTTCCTGTTTGTCGACATCATCCGTTCTTGCGCGCAGAAATTGATTCATGCTGTAGTGGTAGGCAAGCTTGTAAATAAGCGCCCGGCACCCCTCGACCTTGCTTTTCATTTCCAGCAGCATGCGGCGGACATCCAGATGTTTGATGATAGGAACTTTCGCAGCCCTGGGATTGAAAGACTGCCTGAAATCGGTCCCCTGAATTCGGTTCCGGGCGTAATCCGCGGCATTTAGGTAGGCGCTCGATGCCATTCCCAGCGCATAAATGCCTGTGGTGATGCGAGCCTCGTTCATCAGATATAGCAGTTGCCGAAGTCCTATATTTTCTTTCTCGCCGAGAAGATATCCTTTGCAGGGTCCGTCTTCGCCGAATGTCAGCTGGGCTGTAACGCAGCCATGCAATCCCATCTTGTCCTCGAGACCGACGCAGCGAACGTGGTTATCCTCATTGCCTGATGACTCGCATCCGGCCCGAAATCGCGGAACAATGAAACAGGATAGCCCCATCGTTCCTTCTATAGCGCCGGCTAAACGGGCGACCACTATGTATACAATATTTTCCGTCAAGTCATGCATTCCGGCTGAAATGAAAATCTTGCTACCTTCGATTTCGTAGGTGTTATCCTCTTTTGGGATGGCTTTGGTCCGAATGTTGCCCACATCAGTACCGGCATCCGGTTCTGTCATGCAAAAGCATGCACTCCATCGGTTTTCGGCAAGCTTCTCACAGAAGATGCTTTTGAGTCTTTCGTCCCCGAACAGTTCTATAAGGTAAAGAGCAGGGACACAGAACCCGGAATAAGTCATGAATGAGGGGTTTGACCCCAGGAACATCTCGTTGACGGCTTGAGAGATCAGGTATGGCGCACCCATACCACCGTAGGCTTGAGGGACAGCAAGTCGGCCCCACTGGGCACGGCAGAATTCTTTCCACAGTGGAGGGAACGAACCTGGAAGACGGATTTTTCCATCATCTTCAATTCCACAGCCTTCCCTGTCACTCTCCTGGTACGCAGGGCCAAGATTCGTATACGCAAAATCACGGGCAGCGTTTAGTATGTCCTCTACGAGAGGCCGGTTGAAATCCGTGTCTGCAACATCGGAAAGTATAGTTTTTTCGATGTCCAGGTACTCCCACAGGAGAAAATTGATCTCTCGCAAATCGACCTTGTAAACATTTTGACTGGCCATTCTTACTCCGATTTTGTCCGGGTTGAGTCAAAAAACTTCATCTCGTTCTCGATCATTTCTCCGGCCTGTAGTACAACTGCATCCTTTCCATATGCTCCAACGATTTGCAAACCGATCGGCATGCCATTGGAATGAATGCCGACCGGCAGCGCCAGGCAAGGAGATCCTGCCAATACCGCCAGGAAATTGGGAACAGCAAGCTTGAAGAGTTTGTCGGCTGATAAACCTCTCCCATCAGGGCTTCGTACAGGAGGAGCGGTCGTCGGGAGGGCCGGCAGTATCAACAAATCGAATTTTTGAAAGAAAAAGTTGATCATGACGCGGATTCCCAGCATTTTTTCATAAGCCTGCATATAGTCCCGGGTCGCGAAGTCATCCGGAATATGCTGAATAAAACTCAAATCCGGATTAGCGACCCTGTGATCGGCCAGATACCGGTTTACGCTGTATTTCAGGTCGGTCCCTACAAGGGTTCTCAACGTAGGCGACAGTTCCTTGCTCATGGGCATCCGCTTACGCTCCCAGGTCCCGTCATTCTTCGATAACAAGGATGCAACGGACCGGGCCATTTCATCGATTTCTTCGTCCAGTTCGATCTCGCTCCAAAAGTCGATCAATGCACATTTATACCCTTTGGAAGGCGCATTATCTATTTGGGCCTTCAGGGGCGTAAATCCTATCATAAAGGGATCCCTGTAATTGAAGCCTTCGATGATCGGCAAAGTTAGTGAAATATCCCTTACAGTGCGGGTCATTATGCCGGGTGCCAGCAAGGCGCCGTTTACCGGAGTGCCAGCCCGGCTATGGCCTTTGGTAGATACTCTGCCCAGAGACGGGCGAAAGCCGCATATTCCGCAACAATGCGCTGGAACACGGACAGAGCCTCCCAAATCACTTCCGATGGATAGCGTAGACATCCGGGCGGCCAAAGCGGCTCCGTTTCCACCGGATGATCCACCTGGGGTGCATGCAGTGTTCCAGGGATTTTTTGTACTGCCATAAAGTTTGTTGCTGGAAAGATGACTGAATCCGAATTCTGAGGTGTTCGTTTTTCCGAGGAGAATGCCGCCGGCGGATTTCAGTTTCTTCACAATAAAAGCATCCCTGACTGGAACATGATCCTTAAAATAGATGGAGCCGTAAGTAGTACGGATGTCTGCTGTATCGAAAAGGTCCTTGACGAGAAAAGGGATGCCATGTAAAGGCCCTGCAATTTGTTGCTTCATCAATTGCTTCTCCGCCTTGCGGGCGGATTGAAGTGCGCTTTCGGCAGACAGGGTAACGATTGCATTAATATCCGGATTTTCTTTTTCTATTCCGATTAGTTGCGCTTTCACTAATTCAACAGGAGAGATCTTTTTTTCCAGGATAAGCCGGGATAAGGAAAAAGTGTCCTGGTCGATTAAATCATTCCGCTTCATTTGAGTATCCATTTATAAAACAGGTTATCCCTTCGTTCAGCAGGAGTCTTAAAGTAATACAGGTTCTGTCTGATCTGTTCATATATTCGTGGCCAGTTACCGGGGCTGGAAAAGCAATCGGCTACTTTCCTGCATTTTTCCAGATCAGAGTCAAAATTGCAGGTCCGGGGTTTGATGCCTTTTTGCGGCCAGCACGATATGGATGGATTCGCATCGTTATGGTTCGAAACCTGAAGCAATCCGAGTCTTCCACCGGCGCCTAGCGTGAGGGATATAAGCCCTGTTTCTTTTAATTCGTCCTTATACAGGGATAGTTCCAGAAGTGGCTTCAGTGTCATATAATGCTTTGATTTTGTTTCGCATCCTTTCAACCAATTCTTCGGTTTGTAAGGATCTGGCAGTGTCTGGCGAAAGCCTTTGAGCATTTGATCCGACCATTGCACGGGCAATTCAAAGCTGACAATTTTGGAATGTAATTCGGATTGAAAACGCATGATGCAATCAGCGCCTTTTTGTATACACTCAAGAATTCCATTGATTTTTTCCGGCTGGCCGAATATTTGACAGTCATTTACGATCATCATGCCGGCTTTCAGCCGGTCACGGGGAATTTTTTCCAGGTAGGCAACTGCAAAACCTTCCTGTGCGTTCAAGCTATTGTCTTTCCGCTCTGCGTTAATGGCATTCAGGCAATATTGCTGAAGAAACCTGGGGGTCTCCAGTAGAAGTACCAATGAATTCCTGTCGCCTGATTGTAGAAAATCCAGTACTGCTGCATAAAATCCCAGGCAGGCAAGAGAGGAAAACCGAACAGACGCCTTCGGGAAAATCCTGCAAACAGCATGAATGAACGATTTCGCCTCTGGAGCAGTGAAGATAAACAGCTCGGAAGAACTGCTCAGGATGATTGACTCGGGCTGCAGGGTTGAACAGCCATGCTGATCCCGCACAAATGAGTCGAGAAAGGCTATCAATGATCCGTCATTTCCGAGAAGGTCGTCGCTCAGGCGGTACCGGTAATCACGAATTATGGGGATTTCTTCAATCACGCGGTTATTCCTGCTTGCTTTGATCTGCCAGTTTCGCGAAGTGGCAGGCTTTTTTGAATTCACCTTTTTCCTTTAGTATGGTCGATAATTTTCTGTACACGTCTCCCATAATCCGGGTAAAGTTCGGGTTTGGATTTTTCTTGTACATTTCGGACAGGATCAGAAAGTCTTCGTATGCATCATCCCGCCTCTTGTACATAATGGGTAAATCAAAATTATTCAGCCCCCGTATAAGATGCAGGATAAAGTTATTCCTGTCCTTTTCAACGGCACGATCCAGATATTCGAGCCCCTTGTTTACATAACGGACCATGTTGAAGGCGCATAGAGAATCCCGCCCTTTCATGGTGTAAGAACTTCCCAGATAGGATAGTACAATCATGTCTTCACTGTTTTCCTTGCGTGCGGTCTCCAGTACATCCACTGCATTGTTGGGCGCCCCTTCGACTCCGCATACTGCCAGGTTGTGCCACGCCACGCCAAGCGCCTTCAGTTTTCCAAATTCAGGTACATTATTGCGGATTTCCCTTTCGCAACATTTTACGACTTCCTGAAGCGTTTGCCTCTCCATCGTGCTGTACGGGGGAATGGAGCATTCCGCTCCGAGTGCCGGTGATAAAAAGGCAAAGACCATAAGCGAAACAAGGGCACCGATAAAACATCTATTCTTGTTCGAATAAGTTTTCATTGCTTCCATAGAGTCACGAAATCCGGGAAACTGTGGCGCAGCAGGGAGACTGGCTGCCATCCAAGCCGGTTTCGGTATTCTGCAGGTCCTTTCTGAAAATTTCTACAAGCCTTGTTTCATTAATATCCTGAACACCCGATCGGCTTCTTAAGAAAAAATCTTTCATCACCAACCGTTTAAATGTCCTCGAGGCATAGTAACTGTTCAGCAGATGCCTGTCCTTAGCACCGTCGGCGTCAGAGCCGGAATAAAATATCATGCGGGACAAATTCATTATCATTGGCATCATTTGGGATCCCTCTATGTGCATATTATTCTCCGGATGAGGAATCGCAGTTTCCAAAAGGGGCATGAAACCGAACCTTCGCCACATCGCGGTAGTATAGTTGAAGGAATAACTGGCTACGATGACCACGCCCTGTGAAAGTAGATAATCGAGTGCACATTTGAACAAGCCCTTGATCAGTGCCTGGTTGTATCGATAATTCCTGGCGACGGAGAATTTTCCGATTTCTCCCATCCGGCCGCACTGTTTAATCGAATCGCATGAAATTCCGGATTTTTCTTCACTTTGCAGCCCCCAAACCGGATGATCTATGTATACACACACAGTGCCGATCGGTACATCCCGGTCATAGGCGATAAATCGGTGTATATAAGGGATGCGTTTCTCATCTCCTTTTCTGTATTTCTTTTTGATCTCCTCAAGACTCAATGACTGATCGGATTTTGAATGCCGCCTGTGTTCATTCAGGTACTGCTGAATGAGCAGTTCATAAAAATCTTCCACTTTCTTTTTATCATCTGGGGAGATCCGGAAAAATGTATACCCCTTGTATTCAAAAGTCTCCGGTAGCCTGCTGATCGGCCATAAACTGTGGAAGTGGAAAAATAGGGTCGAAAATATTCCAATCACCATTAACCCGAAGGGAACCAGGATGAAGGAAAGATGCGGTATGAATATGAAACTCGAGATAGCTGCGGTTATGTATAGAACAGTCCACAGAAATGAGGTCGTCCAGTGTAGAGAAAGCGTATCTTCCTCCCCAAGAGTATAGGCAAGTGTAAACGGACGCCTGTTCGCAATCGAAACTATGGCCAGTACGGCGAAGGAACTGTAAATGCAAGGAGCAATGAAAGCAATCCAGGTAACGGGGATCCCGGCCAGGGTTATGGAGCCTATAATTAAATAAAGGATTATGGTACCGACCATGATATTGGGCCTGATACCGATACGCCTGTATTTCCGATAAATGAACAGATATAGGAAAAGATTGACCAGCCAAAAAGTTTTAAGCGGAGTAAAATACACGTTGAAAAAGGAAATCAGCCCTATGGCAAGATTGCCGACCATGAGAAGAACCACCCGCTTCTGACGTTTCTCTGCAGGGCTGTATTCGCTCGGGCCCCAACCCTCTTTAATTTCATCCTTGCCTGTACTCAATTGGAAACGTCTCCGGTAGGATCGAAATTTGTTTGCAGGATTTCGATGCGCCATTGTGAAAGCATCTGAATGAATTGATGAAAGACGTGTAATGTGGATGATTTCGCAAAACAGTCCACATTGATACTGTTATCTCCCATTTCCTGGGGATGTCGGATGAAACTGTCCCTTATGGCAAGAACAGAAAACGAACGATCCCGTAGCTTTTCGAATTCGGAATTCACATCGAGGCACAAAAAAACTTTCTCGTGAAGCAAGGTCGGAGTAAGACGGGCGCCGCTCGGCATGGCAATTTCAACAAGAATAAAGTCAAGCTCCTCCATTTCTTTCAAGACAAGCTTGACCATGTGACTCATCAAATCGAAGTGCTCGAAGAAATTTAGATATACTGGTATTCCACGGATTCCTCGGAAGCCGGACGCATTCCGATAATCACTTTCGGAGCTGAGGGGGAATCCGCGAAGGCTTGCAAGCGTGGCCTTTCCCCCATAGGGCCTCCCAGTCAAACGGCCGGTAAAGGACATGTGGAGATGAGTCATATTTTTCTATTTGTTAGCATTTGGATTATTTGCATAACCAGAGCCAAATCGGACCTGATTGGATAAATTCCTGTCCAGCATAAGAATTGTATCGGGATTGACCGCTGCCTCGAGCATCGAATAATACCCGTTCAATGCCAAAGAACACGCGAGATAGGAGCTTTCCAGCGGTTTGCCCGAAGAATCCAGCGGAGTATTGTTTAGAATCGAAAGCCATGGGTCACTGCCAAAGCAATGGCCCCATTGCTTGTGATCGTTTGGCAGAACATTATATTTGTTCAGAACCGACTCCAGCATTTGGCGAATGCGTTGGGGAAACAATGGCAGTGTAATTGTGTTGCCGGGGTAATTGACCGCCGCTTTCCGTATAGCAATGGCAAATGCCATCATTGTGTTGTGTCCGGAGGCAAAACCGGTGATCAATCCATCCTTGTTCTCCGAAACTTTTTCGATCAGCAGGGTGGTTATGCCAAACCCGGAATGTTCCCAGTTTTCATTATAGATCCAGAATTCAAAATTATAGACATTGGCGTCAATAACACTGATCAGGACAAAGCGGGTATCAGGATGCTTTTGCAGGTGATACCGGATCGCATATCCCCAGGAAGCACATTCGTAGGCATTTATGAATGCAACTGGTATGGGATGGGAAATAATTTCCGCTACAGAATTGTTAAAGTTCGAAACCTTGATATCTCCAACTGTGAAACATGTGTTGACAATGGTTGAACATAAGTAGTGGCCGGAAATCGACTCTGGTGAGACATCAGGCACCAGGTCCAGCAATTGACGGGCCTGCCCTCCGACTTTTCCCGAGAAATGCGCCATCGTATCGGATATGCTGCTGTTTGAAGATAGCAAAGGGCTGTTCAGTTTCTGATAAAACAATCCCTTTATAAGGAAAGAGTTCAATTTTTCCCTCTTTTGCTGTGTATTTCAAAGTAACATCGGTAAGAACTTCCTTCCATTTTACTAAGCCCCATCAGATCTCTTTGATCGTGCCAGTCCCGGACACCTGCATTTGCGACAATATGGATTAAGCTTTCGTTGCAGGCGAATTTAAGCGCCAGAACCTGGTCAACCGAACTTTTTGTATTATGGCTATTCCGGGATAAAGAAGTGGATATGCAAAGAAGGTTTTCCAGTGCATCTCTTTGATGGTTGAGAAGCGTTATCCGCTTTTCATCAAGAAGCCAGAATACATGTCCGATAATTGCCCGGACAAGTCTCGGGCGGCAAAGGGTCAAAAACGTATTTACACCTGTAAGTCCGCCTCTGGTTAGTTGATTTTCTTTTCTGGCGTGAATTTCGCCTTTGACATTGCCGAGGAGGATGCTGCCGTCAAACCAGCGCTCTCCGACCGGTTGCTTGTCCAGTTTGTTGCATTCATCCGGACCTATAAGGAAAGTCAGTGGTATGAAGGATGTTCCCCTGCGAACCACAATTATTGCAAATCCCATTTTGTTTGCCGAAATCGCATGAATTTTATCGATAATCAGTCTGGGATTTTTCTCCTCCACAATCAGTTCGGAATTCCAGTTCAATAAGTTCGGACCACCTGTATCGGTCATGAGGAAACATCCGGTTAAATCGCTGGCGACCCATTTTTCCATCTTTTTTTGTTGATCTTCATTTCCCGAAAGGCTCAGCATGATAGAGCCGAACAGACCAGTCAATTCCTGGAGATACGGACCAATTCCATGTTTTCGAATTCGCTCCAATAATTGCTCAATCGCCTGGAGCTGAACAAAATCAAAATGCTTCTGTCTTGTCATGCGGTCGGGTTTTTTCTGTTCGGCCGGCAAATTAAAGCTATCCTCTATAATCATTCTGGCGTCCAGAATACGTACACATCCCTTCTGGATGATCCGGCGCAATGGATCTTCCACCAAACCGATTTCATCGAGAAGATTAAGAATTGCATTACTTGATCTGATCAGCATAAAGCGCTCTATCCGTGTTTTGAAAATTTGCTGTTCCGGAATGCCCCATTGGATCGTACCGGATTTTTAACGGTTTAAATAATGTACTGCTTCGCATCCGGAAGCGATAAAAACCTGGAAACCGAATAGCTGTAATTGTAGGCGCCGCAATAATCGAAAATGAAATAATCGCCTTATCCCGGCTTAGGATTTCCTGCCGGGATAAGTCCGAAAATATCATCTTTCGAGCAGGATGGACCTACTAACAGCATCCCGCCGGATAGCGATTCCGTTTCGGGAACGGCTGAATGAACCCGGGGTTTTTTATACCTCCTGAAAACATTTTCCGTTTTCGCCAGCAGAAAATTGTGAGTTATGCCTCCGTCACATATTCCAAATGCCTTGCCGTCGATTTCTTTATCGTTAAGCATACGGGTCAAATAGTATCCTGCACTGCCGAACACTCCCCTTCCGGCTTCATGGACGAAATCAATATGTGAAGGCAGTCGGGAAAGATGTTCTCTGTAGGTAGTAAAGTCAATACCTTCATCGCGCCATTTTTCACTGAATCCACCGCCAAGGTTAACAAACGATATGGCGTCGCCGTATTGGGTCTCAACTTCGGAAATGATTTTTCCGATTGGAAGCAAGGACAATTCCGCCTTTTCCCTGAAGCTGTAGGAGCCGTTGAAGATATGCAGCCCCCTCAAGACGAGGCCCAACTCACGAATCATCCGGATGGCCTTGCAAACCGTCTCCCAGTCCATTCCGAAATGATCCGGACGAAAAGCGACATCCCGTGAACTGAATTGATTAAGCAGCGAATTGTTTAGACGAAGAATTATCGGCTTTATCTCTGTTTTTGACATGAATTTTGATAGTTTTTCTATCTGTTGCAGGTTATCCGCTACTATCGTCGCTTTGGAGGCCAATGCCGCCCTTATTTCTCTTTGACCGCAGGAAGGGTTGTTTAGAAAGATCTCTCCGCTTGTCCCGATGACATCATTTAATTCCTTGAGAGATGCGACTTCAATCCCATTGCCCATGACATGATTGCAGCGGGTCAATAACTCGACGCAGGAATTGGCTTTAAAAGACCCGATTAAATCCGTGCCCAGGTACTCTTTCAGGTCTGTGTAATTGTTGATAACTTCTTCTACTATGTATACATAGCAGGGGGTTTCGAATATCCTGGGATTTTCAATGATGTTTTGGATTATCAGTTCAAAGCCTCGCATTTCTACCTTCCAGGGATTGTGTATGGATTGCTCTTGTATTCCTCAAGCAAGCACTTTTTATCGACTTTACCAGTACTTCCATAAGGAAATTCATTAATGAAAAATATTTCTCGGGGGCTGTAATCCGATTCGAGCGCTTCTTTGAGCCAGAATAATAATCTATCTCTTTCAGCCGGATTGTCTTCGGATAATTCTACGAAAGCACATGCGTATTCAAGCCCATCCCTCCTGGTTTCACCGACTACGCTTACCATGCGTGCATTATCATGCTGGTTTATGACTTCTTCTATTTCTGCCGGATAAAGACAATATCCCCCTTGCTTGATCAATTCTTTTGCTCTTCCCTTGAAATAGAAATATCCATCCTCGTCTCGAACAAACAGGTCTCCGGTCTTCAGCCATTTTTCATCCCGATATCTGCCCGGGTAAAGCCGACAGACGCTTGATTCGTCTTCATGGCAATAACCCTGCATAACAGAAGGCCCCCGAACGAAAAGTTCACCGATCTCATTTGGTGGAGCTTCCTGATAGATGCCCATGTCATTTGTTTCTTCGTCCAAGTCTGCCGGTCCATTCTTCACGAGAACGCGCGCATCCAGTCCGGGGATTGCTATTCCGACCGACCCCATTTTTCTGTAGAGATCCGCTGGTGGAAGATAAAGGGCACGTTTGCATTCGGTAAGACCGTACATCGGGTAAATCTCCAATTTCGGCAGGAGTCTTTTTAATCCCTTGATCGTTTTGGTGCTGAGGTGTCCTCCCGTATTGGTCAGTTTCCGAAGTTCGGGAATATCGTTTTTCCGGTACTTCAATATTTTTTCAAACATCGATGCCAGTGAAGGTACAACCGGAAGTACTGAAATTTTATATTCATTTAATAAGTTAATTACTTGATAGGGCTGGAAAGGCGCTTCGTATAGCACAGTTTGTAGGTTAATAGCGAAGGAAAACAAAACTTGATATAAGCCATAATCGAATGATAACGGGAGAATATTAAAAATGACATCTTCCTTTTGAAGACCGAGATAAGAAATGATCGAGTACATTGAGAAGACAATATTACTGTGACTTAGCATTATACCCTTTGGTTTGCCCGTACTTCCGGAGGTATAAACAATCAAGGCGAGATCAGCTCCGCTGACTACAGGGTTGTTTTTTAAGTCGAGAGGAAAATTCTCCTTTTTATAACTCCGAAAAGGCGAAAGCGTTTTTATATCCGGATCCAAGAGATATTTTGCATTGCTGTCAGCGGCAATATTTAAGATGCTCGCTGGCTTTAAAGTATTTTTTACAGGGACGACAACCCCGCCTCGCCCCCACACAAAAAGCATGGCACAAACAGCGTTCACAGTATTGGCCATTTTAATAATGACTTTGTCTCCATGACTTAACAAAGAAAAAAGATTTTCAAATTCGGTGATTTTCGCCCCAAGATCCGAACATGAAAATTCGTTCCTGCTCTTTAGCTCAATGAGCGTACCCTGCCATGCACCATTCTTAATAGTGTAACCAATCTGGGCAAGAGTGGATAAATACATGACCAAAAACTCAACCATAAATAATGACATTGATTGTAGAACTAAAACCAAATTTTGCGATCTATATATAGTCTTTTTTCTATAATGTCAAGGTGGAATTTTATGAAAAATAGAACGAAATAAGAGGTGAATTTTTAATCCTGAGAGTTTTGTTGATCATATCCTCAAGCTGATGCTTTAAAGCGGCAGTTGATTCTGTTCTGAGGCGTAACGCGTTCGGGCGAGGCTGTATGAACAGTTTTTCCCTATTTGTTAAACATAAAGGCTTGACCCCCTGTACACACACATCTCTTAAAGTCACAGGCGAAAACGCCAGAGACGGGGTGCTCAAAGTCCAGTGCTTTGCCGGCCCCGGGCCATCGAGCAGTGTAGCATAAAATGCTGTTTCGCCAGTGCAGCTCTGTAACGTCGGGTTCGGCTAATCCTCATCCGAAAAGATTTTGCTTTAATGACAGGGGGCTGGATGCTGTTGACGTGACTTGCAATATGGATTAATATAATTTCATTTTCAAAGGCGCCAAGTGATAAATTAAATTTAATTTCAGTGTGTTAATGACAATTTGGTTCCTCAGAAAATTGAGATTGCCGGATATATTCCACAGAATTCGTATTTGTGACCCTGTAGTTGGATTTGTCAAAATAAAGATTTGACCCCAATAACGTACATATAAGGTCAATCAGGAACATGGAAAACGCAACCATTGAAATCCTTGGTAAGGTCCGCAAAGATGCGCCCCTGGTGCACAATATCACCAATTTCGTGGCCATGAATACCTCGGCCAATATCTTGCTGGCTGTTGGCGCATCTCCGGTCATGGCCCATAGCGCAGATGAGGTCGGGGAAATGGCGGCCATGGCCGGGGCTCTGGTGTTAAATATCGGCACCCTGGATCAATCCTGGCTGGAGGCAATGATTTGCGCCGGTCTGGCGGCAAATGAAAAAGGCATCCCGGTTGTGCTCGACCCGGTTGGGGCGGGTGCCACGCAATTCCGCACCCATGCCGTGGAAAAAATCATGTCTGCCTGCCGGGTTTCTGTGGTGCGGGGAAATGTCTCAGAGGTGCTTTCCCTTGGGGCCGCAGAGGTGCAAACCCGGGGGGTGGAATCCTCTCTCGGCCTTTCAGATGCGGTTGCAGCGGATTTAAAGGCCCTGGCTTATTCAAAAAACTGCATTATGGCCGTCTCAGGCAAAGAGGACTGCATCACCGATGGTGACCGGGTTTTCCGGGTGGCAAACGGCCATGGGCTCATGACACGGGTCACGGGCACGGGCTGCGGTTTGTCCGCGGTTACAGCGGCTTTTTGCGCGGTTGCACCGGACCGGCTCCTTGAGGCGGCAGTGGCGGCGTTTGCTTTTTACGGGCGGTGCGGGGAACTGGCTGCGACGGCTTTTGACAGGCCCGGCAGCTTTTATACGGCGTTTCTGGACTGTCTTTATTCCGCCGGGGAGGCTGAAATCACCAGGGGGCTGAAAATTACAGAAGCAGCGGGGGTTTGCCCCGGCGCCGGCGGTAGCGGTTGATGATTTTCAGTGTCGGTCCCCGGGAGATCAGCCACCTTTCAAACCTGAACTTGCCGGGAAAATTCATCAGCCCGAGGCCGATGATGATGGTCAGCAGGCCCTGGCCCGGGGTAAAGAGCATGATGATGCCGGCTGTGACAAAAACAATGCCGGCTGCATTTTTCATGATCCGGAGCAGGAGCCACACGCCGACTGAACGATGGCAGTCCTGGCATATCACCTGCCGTTTTTCAGCAGTGAAGTAATCCGCCGGAATCCGGAGCACCAGCCACGGAATCACGGCCAGGGTGGCTGCAAAGGCGGCCAGTGAAAGTCCCCCTATCCAGTAAAAAACCGTATCATAAGTCTGAATCCACTCAAGCATGAAATCACCGCAACAGCGTTTTCGGGCGGAAGCTATTGCCCCTGGTGTTTTGCAGAATTCCGGCCGGTAGCGGTAAAATGATACCGCAGCCCTATGCAGTAAAAATTGGATCCGCCTTTGCTAAAAAGCTTGAAAACTCCGGACCGGTGATGGATCCGGTAGAAGATCTCCCGGTTTCTATCAAAAGGCGTTTCAAATGAAAGTTCCACCATCAGGTAATTGAGCAATCTCCGGGTTTCGCCGTCTTTTTGTTTTTCCCTTACAGGAGGTTTGCCGGCATATGAAATCCCTTCGCCCACGGCCACGGATGTGTTGAGATATCGGTCCCATGGGAAATGATGATACCGCAGATTTACCGAGGCCACAAACTCCGGGTAAGTCTGCCGCCCTTTTTCATGCTTGCCCCAATGATATGCGGCAATTCCTTCCCACTCGGCGCTCAGGTGCTTGTCCGGCCAGTGCGCAAACTTTCTGGAAACAGTGAGCGCCTGAAATCGGTTGCTTTCCGTATCGCCCGGCATTCGCCAGAGGCTTTCCCCGAAATTTCTGGGCGTGAACACGCCGTGGTATGTGCCTACACTCCATGGTTTGTCCATATTGTTTATTTCTGTCGTACCGGTCTGCGCAAAGAGGCATACGCTGGCTGCTGTCAGCAGCAGAGCCAGAAACGGTCGGGCAGTCCGGAAAAAATGTTGCCTGGTGCTTTTAATTCCCATTTAAATAGCCTTGATCCGTTAGGGCCCGGAGGGTCAAAGCCAAAACCATTGTTGTTGGCAGCAATCCTGGGGTTACTGTTTTTCAGGCAGCCAACCTGACAGGCCGTATGTTTACAAGCGGGAACCTCGAGTGTCAAGAAGATCCGGTAGCTTTAGGCAATTGACTTAATCCATCATGCTGAATGAAAACATCTCCGAATCTGCCATTTTTGATGCAAGATTGGTGATATCGGAATCCATGGGCCGGTCGGCGGTGGTGGGTTCGGCGACTTTGCGGATTTCGGCCGCAACCCGGGAAAGATGCGGCCGCTGATCCATGCGGCCGCGGATTTCACAGGCCTGCACTCCGGCAAGCAGGCATACGGCAAGGGTTTTTTCCGCCAGAAGGCAAACGCGGCAGGCGTCTCTGGCGGCAATGGTGCCCATGCTCACCTTGTCCTGGTTGTGGGATTCAGTTGAGCGGGAAAACGCGGCCGCAGGCATGGTCTCTTTTAACGCCTCTGCGGCAAGGGCCGAGGCAGTGATGGACATGGCCTTGAATCCGTGGTGAAAGGGCTGCTCGGATTCCTCCACTTCAACCAGGTCAGCGGGCAGGCCCCGGTTGACATTGGCATCCACCATAAGGGCCACCTGCCGGTCGGCCATGTCAGCCACCGATGCCAGGGCGCTTTTGAGTCCGTCCATGGCAAAGGCCACGTGTCCGCCGTAAAAGTTGCCGCCCAAGAGCACGTTTCCGGATTCAGGATCAAACAAGGGATTGTCGTTTGCGCTGTTGGCTTCCGTGTGTATCCAGTCTTCCACCCATCTAAGGGCGTCTGTGAGAACGCCGATCACCTGGGGGGCACAGCGCACCGAATAGGGATCCTGCAGGGTTTCGGGCCCGGATGCGGAAAAGGTTTCCGGCGGGGCCTCTGAGGCCAGCAGTCCGGCGATCCGGTCTGCTGCCGCCCCCTGGCCCGGGTGCGGCTTGGCCCTGGATATGACCGGATCATAGTGATGGATGTTTCCGGCAATGGCGTGGATGCACAGGGCTGTGGCACAGGCGGCGGCATCAGCCAGTTTTTTGGCCCGGTCCACGGCCATGGCCGCAATTGCCGTCATCATGGCCGTGCCGTTCATGATCGCAAGGGGTTCTTTGGGCAAAAACCGGTGAGGCGTGATGCCGGCGTGGTCCAGGGCCTCTGCTGCGGGCATTTGCCGGCCCTGGTAAAAGACCTGCCGCATTCCCGCAAGTGCGGCCGCCACATAAGACATGGGCGTCAGATCCCCGGATGCGCCCACTGAGCCTTCAGAGGGAACCACAGGTGTGATGCGCGCGTTTAACAGTTCGGCGATTTTTTCCATCAAATCAAGAGAAACCCCGGAGTAACCCCGGGAAAAGCAGATCAGCCGGCATATCATGGCGGCCCGTGTCTCGGCCTCGCCAAAGGGCTTGCCAGTGCCGCACCCGTGAAAACGGATCAGGTTCAAGCCGTTTTTTTCCGCCACCTCGGATATCATTCTTTTGCCGCAGCATTTCCCAAATCCCGTAGTCACCCCGTAGACGGGCCGGTTCTGCTCCAGGGCCCGGATCAGGACGTTGCGCGAGGCATTGATGTGATCGGCAAACTGCCGGCTTTTGTCAATTTCGATTTGCACCTGTCCCCGGGCAGCGGCAACAATTTGCTGCACAGAAATCTGCGAGCCGTTGATGACAAGCTTGTGGTTCTCATTGTTTGGTGTGTTTTCCATGTTCAGAATGACATCCTTGTCTGCGTGTGGCATTGGCATTGTTGATGGCACCGTAAAAAGCTTTTTACCGCGTCCGCTGTTTGTAAGGAAGAAAGTCCTGCGGTCGGCGTCAGCTTTTTCGCTCCTGATCGTTTTTGCGGATTCATCAAATGCCTTTGCTTAAAATTTACAAATTCGCCCTGTCTTGCTCAAACAGTTTGAAATTTTTACGCAAAAACGCTCAATGTCGCTTCAAAAGCAGACCCCGCCCCCGGACTTCCTTGGTAGGTTTGTTGCCGGGCCAGCCCACGGGACCGGGCATGAAAACGACTCTTTTAAGACTTGAATGTGTTCCTTCCGACTCCCTTGGTGTAAAACTTTGCACACAGTCGGCCATGATGCCGGCCCGGGGGTGGTTTGCGAGTCGCATTGAGCGCGCAAGCGGTCAGCAGGGAGCAAACCGCCACCG
>Ga0182239_1000041_pt1 | contig 47946 bp, 36 predicted proteins | sample hydfrate6_PW_210_FD_132456 | JGI IMG/M metagenome (GOLD analysis project Ga0182239, IMG submission 132456) | Subsurface microbial communities from deep shales in Texas, USA - hydraulic fracturing test 6_PW_210 | ecosystem: Environmental > Aquatic > Deep subsurface > Shale gas/oil reservoir >... | reverse complement strand
GTCTCAATCCCCTCTAATCGGGGCCTTCCTTCTGACACATTCTCCTGCCCATGCTCCAATCAGGATTTGCACAGTCTCAATCCCCTCTAATCGGGGCCTTCCTTCTGACAAAAACAAATCCTGCTTTCACAAAAAAGTTCCGCCGGTCTCAATCCCCTCTAATCGGGGCCTTTCTTCTGACCAAATACATTGTCCAAGCCCGATTCGACAAATATAAGTCTCAATCCCCTCTAATCGGGGCCTTTCTTCTGACCACTCCGGGCATCTGGAAAACAAGGAGCGCAAAGAGTCTCAATCCCCTCTAATCGGGGCCTTTCTTCTGACAAAAAATCAAAATAACCCCGGAGGGGGATGCAGTTTCGTCTCAATCCCCTCTAATCGGGGCCTTTCTTCTGACACAGGTGGTGGAAGATGCACTGTTTGTGGAAATATCGTCTCAATCCCCTCTAATCGGGGCCTTTCTTCTGACTCTGGATAGAAAATACATTAAAAATACACGCAGTTGCAAGCCATTTCCGGCTGACCTGCCTTTTTTTTGCGTTTGGGAATTTTTCCGGCGCCTGACTTTTCCTCATCAAAACTGACAACTTTTTAAAATAATTCAATATAATAACACAATCAAGCTCCCGCTATCCTCCCGTCGTTACCGGTAGGCAAACGGAAACACCAATGAAGCCTTCTCATACACGTACTCCAGGGCTTCCGGGAAGCTCAGCGCATCCAGGAAGGCAAAATGATCCCTGGAAAGTTCCATTGCTGCAGACCGGACAACCGTTTCGATATTCTCCCAATTTACGGAAAAGCCACATAGATGAAGGACTGACAATGGAAGCAGGGCCATGACGGAAACGGTAGGCCCGAATTTTTCCCCCATGCAAAAATCCAGGCTTTTACAAAAAAACGCTTCAGCCTGTTTAAAGTCCCCGGCATCCAGGAAAATCCGCCCCATGTTGAAATGCCAGAGCTGCCAGGGATGTTCCGGCCGAACAATTTCCCTGGCCGCATTCACCAGGTCTTTCACCAGCGGCATCCGGGGCACAGCGGTTTTTGTGTCAGCAATGAAACGGGCAAGGCAAGCATGGTCCCACATGATCAAATCAGGGACCATCTCCTGGATGGCATCCCAGGAATCCGCCTCCAGGTATGCCATCAGGCTTGATTCCGCCCTTGTAAAATCTTTTGCGTCCAGAAAGGCATACACCAGGTAATTGTACTGCCGCCTCCATGCGCCCCTGAGATCCGGTGCCCGGCCGCAGCCAAACGCCCTGCGCGCCAAACGCGAGCATTCAAGTGTCTTGTCAAGATATGCAGGTCCGCAAAAGGCGAAGTGCTGGGTCAATGTGCCGTAAAGCTCACCAAGGCGTCCGGAGCAGGCAGCAGGATTGTAATCAAGATCGCTTTGAAACCGGGTTTCAAGATGCTGAAGATGATTTTTAAAACCTTCCGGCAGCACAGGGCGGAATTCATACTGATTGTGGAGCATGCCGACCAGCTCGTTATTGTAGTAGTCCGCCATTTCCTTTAAGGCATCATCTGCGGCCATTGCACGCGGCTTCACCCGATCAGCCGCATCAGCCCAGCGCCTGGCCGAAGATATGTCGCCCCTGTGATTGCACAGGGCAAGATTGCGGGTGCACCAGGTAAACCAGCTTGCCGGTGCCGCTTCGGCCAGACTTCCGCCATCCGCCGGGTCTGTCAGCGCGGCCAGCAGTTGTGCTGTTTTAAAATCATACCGGCTGAGCGCAGACTCCAGATTTTTTAAAAGGGTATTCAACAGCCCGGGCGCGCTTTGGATCTGCTCCTTTAGAAAACAGCACGTTTCAGGCCCGAGGATGTAGGCAAGCCATTGCCCCGGCACGGAAAGGCAGTTGTCGGCAAACACCTGTGCATCCTTTTTCATTTTCATCAACAGGACCAGTTCGGCGGCATTGCCCGGATCAAACAGATTGGCTGCTACTTGCGCATCAGACAAGTTTTCCACAGCCATGGCCTCTGGATGCGGTTTTTCAAAAGTGCTGCAATTTTCGGCAGGATAGAGAAAAAGCGAAAATTTTTTTTCAAAGGCCAGGGTATGCTTTTCCCCTGCATTGGACACACTATAAATCCTGCCGGTGCTGTCCACGCAACCCGTGGCTGCCGCCCATTTCGGAAACTCCCGGCCTTCCAGGACCATCCGGAAACCCAGCGCCAGGGGCAGCCCCAAAGACGCCCCCTGTATCCGGCGTTCCCTGTTTGGCTCAGCCAGGGGAAAACAAAAAAACGGGGCATCACGCGACACCGCCTGGTTTTGTTCCATTGCCGCCTGCGCGGCTTGTTTCACCGCATCCGCCGCCTTTACATCCAGCAGGCAATCGGCCCATTGCGGCCACAACCGATGACTCCCCCCTGCACCCGCAGGTATTCCGGCAATGAAATATTGCAGGGCTTTTTGGCGGCCCAGCACCAGCATCACCGGCACGGCGGTCCATGATCCGTCCAGCAGCGCCTCTTGATCCATGCCCGGAAACATCCGGTTCCAGCCAGAGGCTTCGGACAAAAACGAGCGCACCCACCCGGGGGCATGCCGATGTCCGGCCAGGTATTCCCCCACCCGCCGGAGAAACCACAGATCCCGCATGCCGCCCTGACCGGAAAGACGGCTTTCGATCCGCCGGATGGCGGCTCTGTATTGTTCCTCGGATTCCGCACCAGTCCATGAAGCCGGCCATGGAGTCAGAAGCCGCGGGGTGAATACTTCGGGAAAATCCACCAGAAACTGCAAGTATCCGGTTGTAACAAAATCCTTCATATGGCGGTTTTTTCCATCAGAGGCCATTGACTGTTATCGTGGTGAAAAAGTCCCTGACAGGGCTTTTGCAGTCCGCAAATTCGGCAAGGAACCAACCGTTTTCAATATTCCACTCTGTTTTGGAAGGTCTCCGCAAACGGCCCTGTCCATCCCTGAGCATACAGAAAAGATGCATACCCGCCGCATCTTTGGGCAGGCCGCTGATTTTGCCGCTGATACGAACCATACCCGCGGATTCATCTTTTGCAGCCACCTGGCATTCTGCCGCAAGGACTTTTCGAACACGCCCGCCTTCCAGGTATATAATGTTGGCCGCAAGGGTTTCAGGCGCCCACCCGCCGGGTTCCTGCGGGGAGAAATCAGCGGCCGCAAGGGGCACTGCCTCAGGCGGAAGTTCCATGGTAAGCAGCATTTCTTCCGGAGTTCTGACGTCTTCTGCCCAGCGGATCCCTGGATGACAGGCCTGCAGGTCTGCTGCAAGGCTGTTGGTATTGTCATAGGCAAGCACGGGTGCCTCCTGCTCCAGTTTCTGCACCAGATCGGCGACAGCCGGGGCTGAAAAGGTATAGCCCACCTCAATTTCCATTTCCCGGAAATAGCTGCGGACATCCTGTTGTTCAAAAGGGGGGAGTGCCGGAGCCCATGAGGGGAGTTCATCGGGGTTTTCATCCATTTCCCGGACCGCCTGCACGACATCTTGGCCAACCGAGCCGACCTCCTGACCAAGGTCTGAAAGACGGAGGGTATAGATATTCCAGGGTTCCACAAACAAGCTGCCTTCAATTCCCTGTTTTTCAGCCAGCACCAGATCTCCCGGCCCGGCCAGAACAATATCATGGTAAACCTGTGCCACCAGTATGTCCTCGGAAACCTGCGGAGAAGCATCGATTACCATCACCATGGGCGGGGTGTAATAATACCCGCCGCGCCAGCGGCCGAGGGCTTTTTTCAGGTAATACAGCCGGCCGGCGGCAACATGGCCGGACGGGTGTTCGGAGAAAAACAAATCACCGATTGCCGTCGCAAGATCATTCCACGGCCCCAGACCTTCTTCCTGCAAATCCTGGCAATAGGGGCAGATTTGAATATGCCTTTCCAGTTCGTCTTTGTGTGCGGCATCCCCTGCCACCCCGGGCGGCGGGCACAGCCTGTACATCCTGGCCATGGAAAGCGCCTGCTTTCGATCCTCCATCATCGAAGTCCTTTAATCCGTCATTAATACCGTTTATTGATTTTCTTACGGCGCCAAACAGGCGTTTTTCAATTCTTGGTTGAGTTTTTCCATGAAATGGTAAAACGCCTCTTCATTCAGATCATCAAAACTCACCCACTGTTTGTCGGCAAGAAATGATCGTATTTTGTCCAATGCCCGCTCCGAGCGGTTATCAACGGTGTTTCGGGAAATATCCCCTCTGTTTTCGGCGATCTGGCGAGGGTTGAGATGCAGGACAAGTTTCTGGTGCAGCAGGCTTTGCTCCTCCCGGGTCAGCAAGGCTACGCACATTTTGGCCCAGCAGGCAACAGACTCCGGATCATACCACTGTTGGTCCGGGCTGCTGCTGTTATCCGGAAGCCTCTCTTCAAAAGAAACAGGATCACCATCGGGGTCCGGGTAAAAATGCCGGTTGTGCATGTCCGGGCCAATGGGCAGATTTGGGGGACGATTGGCCATGAGCCAGTCCAGAAAATCCTCGAGACTTACCCAGGAGCCGGGGGATTGCCTTCTTTCCCGGGCCTGGTCCAGAAACCAGCACAAAGCGTGAAAAAGGGCTTTGCGATTGCACAGAGCGTTTTTGCGGGCCCCGGAAAACACCTGCTGGCATTCCAGTGTAAATGGGATCTGCTGCTTGTCCTCGTCGCCTAAGGGGTCAAGCACCCCCCTGCACGGGCCTTTGCCGTATATGGTGGCATATCCTTTTCCAGCGCCCGTTCCTTCACTGGCGCTTGAAAGGGTTTCTGTCTCCCGGATAACGGCCAGGGCCGTCCGACGGAAGTATTTTCTGGGGCTGACGGAAATGCTGCGGGCTTTTTCGCGGCAGTGATTGTGAAAAGCTTTCAGCAGATATCCGCCGGACTTTTTATGTCCTGCAGCCATTACTTCCTGGATTTTCCTGTTTTCCGCCAGAAAAATAAACAGCTCGCTTTTCACGGCATCAACAGCTTCCCTGCCCGGGGACTCTCCGTGATACCCGGCTGCTGCAGATCCGCCCGCAGCCAGCCCTTCCCCGAGCAACCCGGTCAGAAGATTGTCCCTTTGCAGCCAATTCACCGCGATCCGGGCCAGCCGGTCCAGGAATGGGTCATTTTCCGGCTGCCCGAGCCATTCAATAATCCGACGGTTTTTCTCCTGATTTGTCATCCGAGCCTTCCTGTCTGGATATCCGCAGCATTGCTTTTTGGCCGGAAGCAGTCTCTCACGGCAAGTCTATCCGATGCATGAAAGGGGCACCTCTCCCCGAAAACGAAGTGTTTCTGCCAGTGAAACGGGTATGTTGAACCTGAACCGGTCCAGAATATAAGATGTTTTGTCAACTTCAAATCCGGTATGCAGGAGCCGGCACCCCTGGTGGATGAAATGGCAATGCGAAAACCTGTACGGTGTCCTGGAGGTGCAGGGCGCTACAGCAGAAAATCCCTGCTGAAAGGGTTTTAAAACAAACAGCGGCCGGGTTTTTCCTTCCAAGACTTTTGCGGGAAACGCTTTCTGGGTGCATTCGTGCAGGGTCTGGTCCAGTGCTCCGGTGAACCAGAAGTTTTTCCGCCAGAATCGCATGGGAAGATAAACCGTTGAACACAAAATCAAATCCAGGTCCCCGGGAGCTGTCACCGTTTTCCGGCCTTGTTTCCAGAAGGTCTTTCCGTCCATGTCCATGCCGGCCTCATCTTGATTGTCAGGCGGTTTGAATCCGATTTTCCGGTTTGGTTTTTTATCCGAATAGCGCGCGAAAAGCAAAAAATCAACCCGGAAACATCCCCCGGTATCTTCAGGCATAAAGTTTTACGGGCCAGTTTTTGCAAAATGCGCAAACCAGTCCGTTACACCAAAACAGGGAGAAACGCAGCCCGGCCGATTTTAAACCATCAAGACAGGAGGCGCACATGAACCGTTACTATTTTTTGGCCCAGGACTACCGATACTTCGAGCGGCGCCTTGATGAGATCGAACGAATGATCCGCGAGCTCAGCGAAAAAGACGGGGATACATCCCGGTCAACCGATGACCCATACTATGAGAACTTCCTCTACACGGAACACAGCCGGAGTCAGTTCAAATGGTGCAGGCGCCTGCTGGAGCTGCTCCATATCCGGGACAACGCAAAGATCATATCTCCGGAGGAGCCTGACAATCTTGTTCTTCCCGGAAAAAGGGCAACGTATCGCATGGGAAAAAACAAATCCCTCAGAAGTCTTCTTGTGGGCAGCTATCTTAATTTCACCCTGGAACAGGCTGTTGCGTGCAGCCATCCTGTTGCCCGAAAGCTGCTCGGCAAAAAACCGGGAGAAACCTGCACTGTAAAAATCCACGATGAAACGATTCGCCTGTTTATTGTGGGTGTGAAATCCGCATACCCGACAGTCTGAATTTACGAAAATTTTGGGTATGCGGCTGAAAAAAACCAAAACCGTGCCGCAATAATAGTGTGTGAGACAAAAATGAAACCGCTTTTACGGCAACCAGAACACCGAAAGGAGGTGAAATCATGGAAGCAGCAAATTACACCGGATATTACAGCAGAACCGGTTTTTGGAACAAGGTGCTCTACAGCGCCAAAAAAGCCGGTTGGCAGGTCATCGAAAAAGCCCTCTGGCTTTATTACGCCGCTGAGAAACCCGAAACGCCGGCCTGGGCCAAAGCAACGATCTATGCCGCGCTCGGATATCTCATCTGCCCCATGGACGCCATCCCGGACATGACACCCGTTATCGGTTACGTGGATGATCTTGGCGTTCTTACCGGCGCGGTCTTCACCGTGAGCCTCTACATCGACGATGCGGTCAAAGCCCGGGCGGCAAAGAAAATGAAGCAATGGTTTGGCGGCTGATCCGGACGATTGCGGGCAAAAGGGATGGTTTTTCCAAAAACCGTTCCTTTTGTCCGCAAGACTCCGCCATCTTCGCGCCAGCGCAACAATCAAACCGCAGAAATCCGCCCATAACAGAATAACCATTGCCCCCTCATAGGCTGCTGGGGCTCCCCTTCCCTGCAGACGAAGTTGTCATGACGGATTTCTGTTCCTTTCCTGAGTCTTTCTCCTCTTTTTTTCCGATTTGCCTGACCCACCTGAACCATAATGAATCCTTTGAAAACGAGTCGCGATCCCCTCTAATCGGGGCTTTCCTTCTGACAGATGAAGAGGCCGTGAAAAAATCCCTGACAGACGCGTCTCAATCCCCTCTAATCGGGGCCTTCCTTCTGACCAGAATGATTATTTCAAAAATTTCTCTTGCAGGCGGTCTCAATCCCCTCTAATCGGGGCCTTCCTTCTGACGAGTGGTTATCTGGTAAAGACTGTAGCCATCGGTGAGTCTCAATCCCCTCTAATCGGGGCCTTCCTTCTGACTATCGCTGGGGAGATGACAGCGAGAAAACGATCAACGTCTCAATCCCCTCTAATCGGGGCCTTCCTTCTGACGTGGCGACAACACCCCGCCGCCTCCGGAAGATGAGTCTCAATCCCCTCTAATCGGGGCCTTCCTTCTGACTCAATTTGGATGTTTGTACAGGATTTATTGCATAAGTCTCAATCCCCTCTAATCGGGGCCTTCCTTCTGACTAGATGGCTTTTCAAAAAAGAAGTGGGTGGGAATCAGTCTCAATCCCCTCTAATCGGGGCCTTCCTTCTGACTTACGCCACGGACGGGGGAGGGACATACCCGGTTCAGTCTCAATCCCCTCTAATCGGGGCCTTCCTTCTGACCTGGCCGCGGGCGCTGAATACAAAAACGAAATAACGTCTCAATCCCCTCTAATCGGGGCCTTCCTTCTGACTAAATTAAAGGGGGCACAATGAAACGCATTTATTGTGTCTCAATCCCCTCTAATCGGGGCCTTCCTTCTGACAGACTCGGGATGATGAGCAAAGGGTGGAGGAACAGAGTCTCAATCCCCTCTAATCGGGGCCTTCCTTCTGACAAAAAAGGTAAAATACAAAAAGATGATCCGGAAGTTAGGTCTCAATCCCCTCTAATCGGGGCCTTCCTTCTGACTGTTTATTGCTGTGGCCGTCCTTTGAATCTCCCTTTTGTCTCAATCCCCTCTAATCGGGGCCTTCCTTCTGACTTACATTGCTTCATGGTTTCGTAGTAGAGGACACCAGTCTCAATCCCCTCTAATCGGGGCCTTCCTTCTGACGCAAACCCTGACAGATAAAATAAAAGCCCTGGACAAGTCTCAATCCCCTCTAATCGGGGCCTTCCTTCTGACACACAAAAAGCTGTGGTTGTTTGCAAAAAAAAAAGTCTCAATCCCCTCTAATCGGGGCCTTCCTTCTGACTTAACAATTCGAGTCGGCAAAGAGCAGCTTAAACAACTCGTCTCAATCCCCTCTAATCGGGGCCTTCCTTCTGACTCATCGAGGCCGAGTAAAGAATGCTTCGATTCAATTGTCTCAATCCCCTCTAATCGGGGCCTTCCTTCTGACCGATGCTCAAGGTCAGCAAGTTTACGTGGGTGCCACGGTCTCAATCCCCTCTAATCGGGGCCTTCCTTCTGACAGATACTTTTCTGGAAGTCGCAGAAAACGGCACGCTGTCTCAATCCCCTCTAATCGGGGCCTTCCTTCTGACCCAGGTTGTGCCCTGTTTCTCCATAAAGTTGATCTTGTCTCAATCCCCTCTAATCGGGGCCTTCCTTCTGACCAGTTTCACGAGAAGAGAGACGAAATTGAATGGCTGGTCTCAATCCCCTCTAATCGGGGCCTTCCTTCTGACCAAAAAATTAAATGAAAAAATAACAAACAAAGAATATGTCTCAATCCCCTCTAATCGGGGCCTTCCTTCTGACTTAAAACTTTTAAAAGTCATGAAAAAAAACTGATAGAGTCTCAATCCCCTCTAATCGGGGCCTTCCTTCTGACTTTGACCCATTCGCCACAGAAACAGAAACGATGCGTCTCAATCCCCTCTAATCGGGGCCTTCCTTCTGACTGAAGATCGTGCGGAACAGGTGAAAGAAAAATACAAGTCTCAATCCCCTCTAATCGGGGCCTTCCTTCTGACCATTCAAGGAAGAACAGCGGGAAAAATATGGACAATGTCTCAATCCCCTCTAATCGGGGCCTTCCTTCTGACAAAGTAAGAGAAAACCAACAACTGAATCAATACAAGTCTCAATCCCCTCTAATCGGGGCCTTCCTTCTGACTCTGGGTAGAAAATATATCAAAAATACAGGCATTTGCAAGCCATTTCCGGCTGGCCTGCCTTTTTTTTGCGTTTGGGAATTTTTCAGGCACTGCAGCAGAGTCCTTCTTTTTGAATAACACATTAATAATACTAAACAAATTGTTTTACAAAATCCCCGGCTAATGTCCTTTGACCCGACTGTGTGAACGAAAATATCATGATTCTTTTAATTTTCCACAATTTCCGCACCATTTCAAGGAGATCCTTCAAATCACAACGGAAAAGTTTCGCTTTAGCGGCGGATCCCCAATTCCCGAGCATTCCACTCCGGCGATACATTTCCGGCATGCGGGATAAAACCGGACCGAGTCCTCTGAATGGTCAATGATATCATCGATGCGGTGCCGGAGTTTGACCAGTTTCTCATCGGTCAGGCTCGGGCATTCAAATACGGATTTCTGCTTTTCACGGACAAATCAAAATCAGATGTCATAGAAAAACGGTTTATCATTTGATACGGCACCTGGCGGCATATTTTCAAAGGCCTTCCAAGCCTCAGGGATATCTTGGGGCCACCGGACACAAAATTTCATCAAAACGGGGTTTTGGGGTGTTTTCAAAATTGCTTGCAATTCATCTATTGCCTATATATCATAGGCAAAACTTGAACAAGGCAAAAGTCATCCTGTTTTTTCCCTGGAAATCCTGAATTGATGAAATTTCTTTTCAAGCCTCATCCGGAGATTTGTCCTGGACAGAAAAAGAGTCATTGCCGGTAAAAAAGCCGTGCTCAGATACTTTATGGTCTCCCCGGATTTGAACCCGGAGCAGTATTGGCCTCAGTGGGCCGGATCTGTTCTGGACCAGGCAGGCGGCGAAGCAATCGCCTGTGCCGCGGCCGCCTCCGGAAAACATCTGCAAAACAGTCATGATGTAACCCTAAACGGCTCCTATTGTTTCCTTGTTGCCCGGACCACCCCGGCCCATTACCGGCACATCCATGGCCCTGCCCATTGCCCTGGGGCTGGTTAACCTTGTGCAGGGAAAGGATTATAGAGCTGATGCTGAAATCGCTTACGCCATATGGACTCCGGGATACAAGGAAATCACTTTTATTTTAACGATTCTGAACATATCCTGGCGCAGATCTGGTCAAATTCGGAAACATTTTTTCCTTTCAGCTACCGATGAAATTTTGAAAAAATTTTTAATTGCGCCGTCTGCAATTATATAATTGGGCTAAATGTGCTAAAAATTGGTCTTTGTCACACACTGCTTCCTTTGAAGGAGGAGAAAAACAAATGAAATTTATCAGTTTTATCGGAACAGGCCCCGACGGAGGCGGATATTCTGAGCTTTCCTATCAAATGGAAGGAGCTGAAGACAAAGTGTTTACAAAATTTGTTCAGCGGTCTGAAATTCAACTGTTGGGAAGAGAGCGGTTTGAAAAAATTTATATCTTATGCACCCGGGAATCTAAAAAATTTTTCCATGAATTGCACGATGAACTAAAAGATGAGCTGGGCATCCCCGGAGAGATTATAGAAGCGGTGGACATTGGAAAAATCGAACAAATCAAAAGTGCATGGGCCCTTTTTGAAAAGATCAGCAGCCTCATCAATAATGGCGATACACTTGTGTTTGACTTAACTCACGGGTTCAGATCCCTGTCGATAATCCTTTCTGCCGCACTGAATTACATACTAAAGGCGAAAAACCAAATCGTTTTGCGGCATGTATTTTACGGAGAAAAAAATGAAAACTCAGACAGGCGTGGAACCATCATTGACATGAAGGATTTCTATTCTGTCAATCAATGGGCCGATGGGGTGGCCCGGCTTACTGAAAACGCTGATGCATCAAAACTGGCCGATGTCGCCAAACATGAAAGCAGTGGTACTTTTTCAAACCTTAAAGACAGCGACCTTATCAGAGCCCTGGAAGAATTGACTGCCACACTGAGAAACATCGATGTCAACCGGGTGGCCAGAAACACGAAAAACGCCCTGGAAATCATCAGAACCTGCAAAGACAAAAGCACTGGAGCGGAACATGAGCTGCTTTGCCTGGTGGAAGAAAAGTTTGCACCCTTGGCCAAAGAGCTGTCCGGCCAATATGATGCGGATTATTTCATGCTCCAGCTGGATATCATCCGCATGTTAAATGAACACAGACTTTACATGCAGGCCTACACTGTCATTCTTGAAACCATTGGGTCCGTCGGAATGCTTGGCACCCCGTCAGAGCTGATCAAGGATATATGGGATCCAGCAACGGCTGAACTACGGTCACCTTATGCTGATCTATTTGTCAGAATGATGAATTTCAGTGATTTTAAAAGCCGATCAGACAAAGAAAACACTCGAGCAGAGCAGCTTAACACCACCATCTGCACCTGGATCAATAACCAGAGCATGCTGGAGGAATTAAAAACTATTACCAAGGAAACCAAAAAATACCGCAACGGCTTTGATCACGCCTGGACAGGCCACGGAGATAAAACCATGCAAAAAAAGATAAAGGATCAAGAAATTGAGACGCTGGCAAGTGACGCGGTCAATTTTCTTGAAAAATTGATCACCAGCTTGATTCAACAGAAAATCATTCATACCCGGCAGACCTGAGGAGATGTGATGAAAATCAATGTTTCGCGTTTGTCCAAAAGGAAAAAGGCAAAATTTTCAATCGAGGTCTTAACACCGATGTTTCTGGGAGACGCCAGCGGCGACGCAGAAGTCCGCACTCCTCCTTTTCGCAATGCCCTTCGCTACTGGTGGCGGATTACCCAGGGAGATATACCATGGGAACAACTCCTTGAAAGGGAACAAAAGTTATTTGGAGGCGTGACTGGAAAGGCATGCCGCAGCCTGGTGGATGTTATTGCTTCAGGCAAGGTAAAAACAGGCAATGTGAATGAAAAAGACAATATAGGACAAAAATTAAATACTGAAGCCAACAACAGAAACGTGCCTTTAAGCGCCTATCTTGGAATGGGGCCTGTTCATTTCACAGGCGCATACACCAAAACGCGAATACTGCCCGGAGAAATATTTCAACTGTCTGTATCCTTTCCGGAAAGCCATTTGCAGGAAATCTCAGATGCCCTTTCACTTTTTAAAGCATTCGGCGGGCTGGGGGCCCGCTCCAGAAACGGGTGGGGGAGCCTTGCACTGCATCCGGCTGATCCGGAAGAAATCAAGCTGCTTGGCATAACAGAACTTTTTTCAAAATTCGGCAAAGAGATCAACCAGATTTTCTCAACAGATAAAAAATATCCTTTCCGGCTGGGCATATCTGAAGGAAAGCCGTTATTGTGGGAAGCCGGCCGGGGAGCGACCTGGAAAGAAGCCATGGAAACAGCCGGGGAAAAATACATGGATCTGCGGCAGCAGGATGCACTGGCTTTTCCGAAAAATGGCAGCAAAAATATTGAAAAGCGACATATTCTCGGATACCCGGTCACCAATCACCCAATTCAGACCTGGGGCGGGAACAACGGCAGAATGCCGTCCCAGCTGCGAATCCTGGTACGTAAAGAAAGTAATCAATATGTCACTTTTTTCTTTCATCTGCCTCACAAAATCCCCAAAAAATGGGATGAAAAAAGGCTTGGAAACGAATTGGAGCTTTGGAAGCATATCCATAACTATCTTGATTCAAATTGCAAAAGGGTAACCGGAGACCTGGAAAGGACGATAAAATGAACCAGAGAGATGATGCATACTGGGAGCAGAAGATCCGCTTCTTTCTCCATGATCCGGTGGACAAGGCCCTGAAGATATCGGGACATGAGGAAAGGGCAAAAAAAATCGCCGGGGCATTCGGGGTCTCCACTCCTGACAAGACAGAGGTGGCGCTGGCCGATATTATCGCTTCGGGCCTGGACCGGGCCAACCTGCCGGGATACAGTTCTGATGCCTCAAAAAACGGAGCTGTGGATTTTGCCGAAAGCCCCCAAGTCACACATCCGATCTCAGGTGGCAACAGCCTGCAATTCAAAGGAAAAACAGATCCTGCAGCCCCGACGACAGATCAGATCGTCGATCTGATAAATAGCGACACAAACCGCCTGGACAGGATCTGGACCAAGCAGGAGTATTTCAACTACCTGTTTTTTGCTTTAAGAAAAAGGCTAATTGCAAACAATTGCGGCAATCTCGGATGGCTGTGGGAAAGGCTGCCTGCAGACAGCCGGATACCGGATCATTCCATCTGGAACCACTCTGCAATGGTTAGCGCCCTTGGATCCGCATTTGCAGACAGCCAAACAAAAACTGCAGCTCTGATGGTGTTTTCCATAAGCCCGGTTCAGTCGTTTATCAACAAGACCAGAAAACTGCGGGACCACTGGGCCGCTTCCGTCATCCTGTCCTGGCTTTGCTTTGAAGGCATCACTGTTGTAATCAACGAACTCGGCCCTGATCACATTGTTTATCCCTCCCTGCAGGATCAGCCCCTGGTGGAACAATACCTGGAAGATGTCTTTTTCGGTCTGTTCACGCCATGCGGGCAAAACGAAACACTCCAAAAAGACACCACGGTTGCCTCTTTTCCCAACAAGTTTGTGTTTATCGTCCCTGCAGAAAAGGAAGATGAGATTGCCGTCAAAATCCAGAAGCGAATCCAGGAAAAATGGCACGAAATCGCCGAAATTGTCCTTGATTTTATTGGTGCCCAAGGCAAAGCCGCAGAAAAAATCGCTCAACGGCAAATTGATTCCTGGTGGCGGTTTAACTGGAGTTCCGCCAATTTTGTGACACTCAATGATCAAAACGAAATTCAATTGCTTTTTGCTGACAAATTTTCAGATCTTTTTGCAGCCATTGACAAATTTTCCAGAAGCTTCTCATCGGCCAATTATGCATATCCGGTGACTCATCATCTGATCCAGGCGTCACTGGCCGCGTCCAAAACACGACCGACCAAAGCAAGAGCCCCGGAACCGGGTATGAAATGTCCGGTCTGCGGCGAGCTTGAAGTCCTGCACGACCATGACGGGCCTTCGCATTCAGCGGCATACAAAAAAGCAACAGATTCTTTCTGGGAGAGAATCAACGCCCGCTTTCAGGACAGCATTGTGCGGGAAAAAGAAAGACTCTGCACCGTGTGCTGCATCAAGCGGTTTGCACCTATGGCGGTCCAGAAGTCTTCCCATCCGCTCAAAAAAATATTTAAAAGCGACAAATTTCCATCCACTACGGAAATGGCCACATGGGAATACCGCAGCCGGCTGAAGGAATCCGGGCTTATAGATGACCCGGCAATCGAGCAGGAACTTATCGACCAGCTGCACGAAAATCCAGAACAGAGAAACAACACCGTAAAAACGCTTATCAAAAGAGCTGCCGAAAACAACGTGCTGCTTGACGAGCCTGATAATTACTTCGGCATTCTGATGATGGACGGAGACAAGATGGGCGACCTGGTCAACGGAACCAACATCGCGGCATGCTGGCGCGATGTGCTGCATCCGGATCTTGTCCTTCGTTACCAGGAAGGCGGATTGCCTGAAAAAAAGGCGCTGTGGGATGAATATCTCGAAAAGCAGCGCATCCTTTCTCCGGGCCTTCATGCCGCACTTTCAGAATCCCTGGGCGCATTTTCCCTTTATGCAATCCCCAGAATCATTGATTCCTGCAGCGGCCGGCTCATTTATGCCGGCGGAGATGATGTGGCGGCGGTGCTCCCGCTTTCAACGGCCGTTGATGCGGCTGAAAAGATCCGGATTACATATAACACCTGTTTCGGCTCCATCACGCAAGACGGGGTGGCAGTAGAAACCAATGATATGGATGGCACTCAGCCTGTATTCCTGCTGCCCGGAAACGGACAGGGGATTTCCATTTCCGGGGCTCTTCTGATCTGTCACCACAAACAACCTCTGCGCGGAGCCCTGGAAGAGGCCCACCGGCTTCTTGACAATTACGCAAAAAACAAAACAGGAAGAAATGCCTTTGCCATTCGTTTGAAAAAACGCTCCGGCCAGGCAAGAGACTTTGCAGCCAAATGGGGGGAGCAAAACATTTTTACCGAAAAAGGCTCTGTTCTCGAATCATTTAAAAAAGCGCAGGCTGCTTATCTTGAGGGTTTGCTCAGCGGTTCGCTGATTTATCGGATATCTGAGCTTGAAACAATGATCCGTAGTGTTTTGCCTGCTGACAATCAGATTTCCGAAAAACAAAAACAAAGTATCGTTCAAATAATCGCCTATGAAATCGAGCACTCCGGATCCCTGCAAAATATGTATCCGGGTCGGAAAAATCAAAAAAATCGGCTGATCATAGCCGAAAAACTGGCCTCGGATATTGCCGGCATCAGCATCCGCTGGGATGAAAATGCAGGCAAAAAAGGTGAATGGGCGTTTAACGGGGAAGTTCCGGTTATTGCCCGCTACCTGGCCAAAGGAGGAAAACAGCTATGAAATGGTACCAGTTCAGTCCATCGGACACACTTTTTTTCCGGGGAGCCGAGCCATTGGCAGCTGGAATGGATTATGAAGTCAGTCTCGCATTTCCGCCATCCACCTCGGTGATCTCAGGGGCCATCCGAAATGCGATACTGGCCCAAAAAAACATTTCCATAGAGGCATATAAAAACGGCCATGAGATAAGCGCACTGATCGGGGCCTATGGCGAGGAAGCACCTTTTAAAATTATAGGCCCCCTGCTCCGGTATGAAGGAGATGATTTGATCCCGGCGCCTTATACCTGGTTTTTTGAAAGTGATGCAAAAGGCAGCGATATCAACATTATCAAGCCATTGAAGATAGATATGCAAACCCGGGAAAAACTCGGCCTGAAAACCGCAGGCAAACTCGGGTGCTGGCCGGCAAGCAGCAATGCTGTCAAATCAATCGGTGGCAGCTGGATACTTCTTCAGTTTCTTTCCGGAAACAAGACACGATTCGGGGCCGGAAGATCCATTTTCATGCCGGCAAATGGCATGGATAAGCTCTATTCAGTAGAACCAAGGACCGGTATTGCAATGCATTCAAACAGAACCGTGATTGAAAGCCAGTTATACACCTCCCGGCACATCCGGCTCAACCGGCAGGTTTCCATGATCTGGGGGATAGATCAGGACTGCGGGCTTAACAAGCAAGGCGTTTTATCACTGGGCGGCGAGCAGCGATTCGGCGCATACCATGAACTGGACAAGCCGCCGGACTTTCCGGAAGGCGGAGAACAGTTCCTTTGCCTATCCCCAATTCCTGTAAACGATGCAAGCAGTGAGGCACTGATCGGATCCGGGGAAATCATCTACCGCGGCGGCTGGGACATGGCAAAGCAATGTCATAAGGATATGGTCGGGTATTATCCGGCAGGATCGGTTTTCAATAAGAATATCAATCATTGTTGCGTGGCATTTTAAAAGAAAGGAAAAACGACATGTATAAGCAGGAAAACTCGGAAATCATGGCATTGTATGCGGTTTCACCCGTTCACGCGGGCTCGGGAACATCAATGGGGGTGGTAGACCTTCCGATTCAGCGGGAACGTCATACCAACTGGCCGCATATACAGGCCAGCGGTGTAAAAGGTGCCATGCGGCATCATTTTGAAAAATTCAAATCTATCCTTTCAGGACCCAATGCAAAAGAAGCCACAGAGCAAATAACTGAAAAAATCTTCGGGACTGAAGACTACAATGAAGGGTCCCTTCCCGGGGCAATCTCTGTATCTGATGCCAAACTGCTGGCTTTTCCAATGCGATCTTCCAAGGCCCCGTTTGTGTGGATCACCTGCCCGGCCGTCTTAAATCGCCTTGAAAAGGATCTGAACATGACGGGTTCATCTGTCAGTCTTGATATCCCGCATGTTGGTGATGGAGAAGGGCTCGTAATTCACGGTGATATGAAGCCCGGTGAATTGGTTCTGCTGGAAGATTACGAAGTAAAAATCACAGAAGGGGCAATAGGCAGATTGTCGGGCACTGCAGCCAGACTGTTTAACAAAGCCGAAAGGCTGATTCTTGTAAATGATTTGACATTTCACTACGGAGTTTCACACTGCACTGAAATCCGCGCCCAGATTAAAATCGATGAAAAAACCGGCACAACGGTCAACGGGTCTCTGCGCTATGAAGAACTGCTTCCTGCAGATGTACTGATGTATGTTATTATGTTTTACGGGCCAAGCAAAGATGTCGGAAACTCCATCCAGGCTGAAACGCTTGTTTCCTATATGAAAGAAGAAGTCATTGCCGGCTGTCTTCAGATCGGCGGCAATGAAACACTGGGATGCGGACTTTTTCAGGTGGAGTGGCTCAAAGGAGGACAAAATGAACAGTAAAGAGCAATCAAGATCCAAATTTGCGCTCGACAGCATTGAAAACCTCACAAAAAAAACCGGTAAAGTTTCAGAAGATTTTGCAAATTTTATCGTAGGGACACCTACGATGATTCTGCAAAACGGACTCGGCCAGACCATGGCGTTTCTTTTGTCAAAGTGCAAGGGCGCTAAAGAATTCACAGACAAACATTATTTTACATACCAGGCCATTGCCAAATGGTGCAAAAGGCAAAACGAAAAAATATCCGATGAGCCACACAATTTTTTTTCCGGTATTTCCGAACTGCCGCAAAACGAATACCTGATGCTTCAGGAAGAGGCATTAAAGATGCTGCAATGGCTGAAACGTTATGCCAGGGCCTTTCAGGAGGTGACAGACAATGAGTCAGCAGAGTAAAACCATGCGTGATCCTGAAAATAAATTTTCGCCCCTGCCCGCCTATCTGGAAAACCAGCGGGATAAAATTGTTAATTTCGGGATGTTTTACCAGAAATTTGCAAAATATCAGTTATCTTCCGGATCAGAGATAAAGACCCAGCACTCCTGGGATAATCGCAAAAAGGGAAAAGAAAGAAAAAATGATGATCAAATTGCTCATTACAATAGCATCCGGAAAACTGCATCTGGTGCATTGGCCGCCAGACATCTGTTTCAGAATGGAATTCTGTCTTCATACAAAAGCATCGGCGCTGAAGTGATCGAACTGCAAGCCGTTAGCATTTCGCGAGTTCTGGCGGGAATCGGGGAACCCTCCCCGACAGAGGTGGGCATGGTGTTTGACCGTAACACCGGACTTCCGTTTATTCCCGCTTCTTCTTTCAAGGGCGTGGTGCGCCGGGCCTATTGCTTTAATTTTGTGCAAAATTATTCAGGCGAGATAGATAATGAAGAGATTGAGGAAAATAAGATTCCCGGCCTTGTTGAAATTTTCGGCTCACTTGACCCCAAAAGCGCCTGTCAGGGCGGGTTTGCTTTTATGGATATTTATCCGGAGCAAGTGCCGGACCTTGCCATTGATATCATGAACCCGCATTTCGGAAAATATTACCGGAACGAAGCTCCTCCAGAGGAAATCGAAGAACCTCTTCCAATAAAATTTCTGACTGTGGAAAAGAATCAAAAATTTATACTCCGTGGTTTTTTTCCGGAAACTCGGGCCAGGGCGTATTACAGCGAACTGATGGCAGCCATTGAGACAGCGTTTTGTGAACTTGGGCTCGGGGCAAAAACAGCGACAGGCTATGGCCGGTTCACCATCTCATCGAAAGCTGCGGAATCTAAAGCCACTGAACCGGATAAACAAAAGAAAAAAGAAGAACCCGAACCCTTAATCTGGGAAAACGCGGTATTGTCATATGACAAAGGAAAGAGTGAACTGAAAGCTTCACAGGGCAACGCAACGGCATTCAGCAAAGAAAAAAACATCATCCCAGAGGATCTTTTCAAAAAATTAACCGCAGCAAAAAAGAGAAAAAAGCCGGTCATCGCAAGTATAATGGTTCAGCCTGTTGGCAGAAATTTCCGAATACTAAAAATTATAGAATAGACCGCAAAAAGCCGGATCATCAGTTTTTTCATGCATCGTTGTCAAGAATGAAACGGGGCAGGGGGACCATCAGCGGCTCGATTCGGCCGGGGTAAGACCTGAGGACTTCAGCAAATTGAGCTGCCCGGCTGAATCTGCCTTCCACTTTCACCGTGGATAAATGTTTCATTAAGCCTATATTCACGGCAAGCTTTTCCTTCTGCCATACCTGTATCTCCCACTCAAGGAACATAAAAGGTTCAAATCCGAGGCGATCAAGAAAATGTCTTGCAAAGTCTGCTGACTTCTGACGAATCGGCCCGGTACTGTCAAGAAACCGGGTTCTGGTGATCAACCCTTCAGGGCCGGGGACATACTCATGATCCGTAAAGATCAGTTCCACCCTGGTTTCATGATGATAATCCCAGCCGATTTTCAGCACCCGCTCAAAGCGCTCCCAGCAAGATGACCTTTTTTGAGGCCAGTAATACTCTTCGTGGAATCGGGAAGCACCCACCTGGGAAAACTTTTGCTGCTGAAGGAATTTTGTAAACTCATCAGGATCATCCACGGCATAAAACATTTCCTGCCTTGCGGCCACGTAGATCTCTTTTTGAATCAGGGTCGGACTGGAATCCATATAGCGGGAAGCGTATCCGTTGATGATGCGGTCTCCGTCTTTCAGTATCCGGTCCAGATTTTCCGGATCATGAACTTTGAAACTGGATTTGCTCCGCACAAAGCAAGGATGATATCGCAGATCACTACTGAAAGTTCTGTCCCTAACTTCTCGACAGTGTGCGCATCCAAGGGCGCATGTGAGCTTCTGAACTTCGATTGCAAAGCGCGAATCTTCCTTCAGCTGGTACTGCCTTTTCCTGAGGCTGGTCTGCAAAGGGCCATGCGCAATGGGAGCCAACAGCTCACAGATCCCGTCTGCATCGTAGTACATCTCGTAATCCCGGGCGTTTTCCGGCAGCACTAGCAACTCGATAAATTTGATGGTTGAAGCCCCCATATCCCGTGCCATTTCAACCGCCTGGCAAACGCTCTGATGGTTTAGACCCTGCAGAACCACGTAATTGACTTTTACAATAAGACCGGATGCCGAGCATGCTGAAATGTTTTCACGAACTTTTTCAAAAATTCCGCCCCCGGCAGTGCGTGTTACCCTTTTGAAGGCCTCTTGATTTGGCGCGTGAAGTGAAAGGTGTATTTTTTTTCTTCCGGGATATGCCGCCAGCAGATCAATTGTCTGCCGGCCCAGAAGAGAGCCGTTGGTAACCAGGGTGAGCGCCGGCGGAGATGGAAGTTTTGCCAGCTGCCTGATGAGAAAATGCAACCGATCTTTTTCCAGCATGGGCTCGCCCCCGGTAAGGGTAAGATCGGTGTAGCCCAGGGATATTGCCTCCTTTAGCACTTTAAGCACATGTTCATCAGGTACTCGTTTGCGGCGCTCCCTTCCGAGCCCTTCATTATGGCAAAACAGGCAATTGAAATTACACTTTTCAGTCAGGGCATAGCGCAGTTCACGCCGCTGCTTTAACTCCCGACAAAGGATTATTTTAAGATCCTGCCTCCGTTCGCTGTAACTGCTGGATACAAGGCGGTAGCCTCTTTTGAAAAGCATGCTGAGCATGATATTCCAGCGATTGTATGTGCTCACCGATATTTTATGATACCCCATACCGGCCATTTCCTTTTCACCCTCATCAAGCAGAAAGGACCCAGCGCCCTGCAGCCGCTTTTCCGGTATTACCCCGGCCTGCCACAACTCCGCATCACTGCCTTTTCCCCGAAACAAGGCAAATCCTGCCGGGTCCTGGCCCGACTTTTTTATCAGGTAGGCATGGGTCCGCCAGCCCCGGGTTCTTTGCTCAAGGTCTGCAGCAGACAGGTCATCATCAAAAACTTTTTGATAAAGAGGCAGAAGAAGTTCGGGATTTTCCACTTTAAATAGCTGCCAGCTCAACGCAACTCCTCCAGACTTCTCAACACCTTGTCAAAAGCCTCAATATACTGATCCACAAGAGGCCATTGTTCCTTAAACGTAAATGTCGGCACTGACAAAATGCTGCCGGTATATGCTTCAGCGCCCGGAAATATCTGTTTTGAATTATCTGTTTTCTCAAACCGGCCAATGGGAAAGCGGCCGTGGTCAAACAGCGCCAGATGATGAAAGGGCATGGATCCGGGCACTGACACATCTGCACCTTCGGCCCTAAGGGCGTCCACGAAAAGTCTGCGGGAAATTCCCATCTCACTGAAATTGACCCGGGGCTTAAATCCGTAATGGGCTCCCATGGAAGTTACATATTTTTTTACTTCCATGGGCATCACCTCCCCGCAACCGCATGCTGCAAGACCTTTTGAAAAACGCCCAAGCGTTTCGCGCCGGGAGGCGATCCAGTCAAAACAGTAATTTCTAAGCACATGGCCAACCATGACAGCAGCCAAAGGATGCATACGAAATTTTAAGCCAAAACCAGTGCGAAGCAAATCCTGCCAGCCGGCGGTTTTGACACACTGGAATGAGCGCTTCAGTGAATGGCCAAGAAGCGTGGCTTTTTCATAGATATCCTGCGAATCGGTCAGGAGGACACCTCCTTCTCCCCCGCTTATGAGCTTGTTGCCCTGGAGGCTGAATACAGAAACTGCCGATTCCGTTCCAACGTAGCGTCCTTTATATGAAGAAAAATGGGCGTGAGAGCAGTCTTCCACCCAGGCAGCCCCGCAGCGGGAACAAATTGCTTTAACCGCGTCCACATCCACAGGATGGCCCCACATGTGATTGGTCACCACGGCCCGGGTTTTTTCAGAAACCAGCCCGGCAAGAGCCTGGGTATCGATATTTCCGGTGTCTTTCTCCACGTCGCAGAAAATCACCTTAACTCCCAGGTGCAGCAACGGGGAGGCAGTGGCATGAAAGGAGTAAACAGTTGATACGACCTCGTCGCCCGGCCCTAAATCCAGGGCAAAAAAGGCCGAGTAAAGGGCCATGGTGCCCGAGCTCATGACAATGGCATATCTGGGACCTAAAAGACTGGTGAAAAGATTCTCAACCTCTGTATAAATTCCTGACCGGCCGGCAATGGATAAAGGAGAATCACTTTCAATGTAATCAGAAACAGCCTTTGACAGTCCCGGGACATAGGGAGGCCATGCAAAATGTGGTTCGGGGGCTTTGATAACTGGTTTGCCCCCATTTATCGCAAGAGCAGAAGACATGACTTATATCCATAGGTTAAAGAAATATGAAAAATTATTTAAATGCCACGTTTGCTAGCAAATTTCAAGAATTTGGAACCTCCTTTTTGCACCGCAAATCTCTGCGTCGCAAAAATCCCCTTCTTTTTTGCCTATCAATGCCCTGGCAATCGGAGCGTCATATGAAACAGAAGAGGCATCGGAAAAGTTAAGATAACTGCCGATCTTAATGGTAGTTTCCATGTCGGTCTGATCATCGGAATAAGTCACTCTGCAGCCGAGCCGGACCCGGAGCGGGTTTTCATCAGGCTCAAAAAGGCGTGCCTGCTGCCGGATCTGCAGAAGCTCGTTTAACCTCTTGCTCCACATAAACTGCTGGCGCTCGCCGTCCTCATAGGCAAAATTGTCGTGAAAAGTTTCAGCCCCTTCATTACAGCTTTCTCCCATTTCTTTTCCTATGGCCCTTATCCGGCCGCGGATTTGCTTAATCTGCTTCTGAAGGGCTGCAAAATCTTCCGGCAGAAAATAGTAGCTGGTCATATCATTTCCCTCCTGCTGTTATTATGCACCGCATATTTAGTAATGATAAACGGCGGCAGGAGAAAAAATTTCAAATCCAGCCTAAAAAAGTCGGAAAACAGAAGGGATAGTTGTGAGTTTATAGAAAAGCAGGCCTAAGTCAATTTTATCGGGGCCTTCCATTTGACCTATCTCGAAGAAGAAGGATTCGTTTGCTATTCTCCGTCTCAATCCCCTCTAATCGGGGCCTTTCTTCTGACTCAAGCGACGAAGGCACGAGCTATTGCGGGGAGTGTGTCTCAATCCCCTCTAATCGGGGCCTTTCTTCTGACAGAAATGGACGAATTAGAAATAGAGTTTGCGAATAAGTCTCAATCCCCTCTAATCGGGGCCTTTCTTCTGACGACGAAGAGCCGGAACCTGTCGAAGTGGACACCTTGTCTCAATCCCCTCTAATCGGGGCCGTTCTTCTGACACAAAAACAAATTAAAAAGCCGGAAACCCCGGAAAAGTCTCAATCCCCTCTAATCGGGGCCGTTCTTCTGACCCGGCCCCAGGATTTGATGGCAGAGATTGACAGAGTCTCAATCCCCTCTAATCGGGGCCGTTCTTCTGACTCACTCTGAAGGAATGGCTCCTAAAGCTACCACAATGTCTCAATCCCCTCTAATCGGGGCCGTTCTTCTGACGAAGTAAGAGTAAACGCAATTAAAGCTCAAGGGCAGGTCTCAATCCCCTCTAATCGGGGCCGTTCTTCTGACAGAAGAAAGAATCCTGGCCCGCGGTTTTATTGATCAGTCTCAATCCCCTCTAATCGGGGCCGTTCTTCTGACCTGCGCAAAATCTAATTCAAAGGGCATGGGAGATTAGTCTCAATCCCCTCTAATCGGGGCCGTTCTTCTGACTGAGGCGTGGTTGACCGAATACGGTGTTGAGGTTAAGTCTCAATCCCCTCTAATCGGGGCCGTTCTTCTGACACAGGAAAAACGAAAAGGGCCGGGTTTGAATCGCAGGTCTCAATCCCCTCTAATCGGGGCCGTTCTTCTGACAGGCGCCGCTTCGCATCCAGGACTGGGGCCAGATCTGTCTCAATCCCCTCTAATCGGGGCCGTTCTTCTGACTTCGTGTTGTGAGCGGCGACGAGAAACGTGCTGCTGTCTCAATCCCCTCTAATCGGGGCCGTTCTTCTGACAGACACCATAGATGAGAGCCCGCTTCTCGTAGAGGAGTCTCAATCCCCTCTAATCGGGGCCGTTCTTCTGACTGTTGATTGTGGACCCATACTTGATTAATATGAACGTCTCAATCCCCTCTAATCGGGGCCGTTCTTCTGACAGATCACTTATCAGAATATCGAGTAATCCTCGCCAAGTCTCAATCCCCTCTAATCGGGGCCGTTCTTCTGACAGAGCCAGCGCCAGAATCATACCAAGAAAAGAAAGTCTCAATCCCCTCTAATCGGGGCCGTTCTTCTGACTCTGGGTAAAAAATATATTAAAAATACAGACGTTTGCAAGCCATTTCCGGCTGACCTGCCCTTTTTTTGCGTTTGGGAATTTTTCAGGCACTGCAGCAGAGACCTTCTTTTTGAATAACACATTAATAATACTAAACAAATTGTTTTACAAAATCCCCCGCTAATGTCCTTTGACCCGACTGTGTGAATGAAAAATATCATGATTCTTTTAATTTTCCACAATTTCGGCATCATTTCAAGGAGATCGTTCAAATCACAACGGAAAAATTCTGTTTTACCGGCGGATCCCCGATACCCGAGTATTCCATCCCGGCGATACATTTCCGGCATGCGGGATAAAACCGGACCGAGTCCTCTGAATGGTCAATGATGTCATCGATGCGGTGCCGGAGTTTGACCAGTTTCTCATCGGTCAGGCTCGGGCATTCAAACACGGATTTCTGCACCCGTACGCCAAAGCCCTTAAGCGCCTTGACAACCCTGTAACGCTTCCGGTCATCCACGATGTCAAAACAAACCAGGTAAAACATGAGACGCTATTTCTCCGGGCAAAAGTGTGTGTAGCCGCTTTCCGGATTGGAAAGAAACTCGGCAAACCGGCGCACCTGGTAATAAATCACCCGCCTGTTGGAGGTCTTTTGGCCCAGGGGGTCATAAGTCACCTGCCGGGCCATCATGTTCTCATAAGCGGCAATGAACGTACGGGACATTCCCGGCTTCATTTCCACTGGCCGGTTCTGCCGGAGTTCTTCTTCATCCACGGCGTTTTCCGGATTGGCCCTGACCTGCCGGACCACGAAATCATCAGCCCTGACCATCTTCCGGTTGATAAGGCCTAATACAAACCGATCCCCCAGGCGGCACCGGTGCTCCTCCACCAGGTCACAGGCAAGTGATGGACGGCCATAGGCAATTTCATGAAGACTTCCCATGTAAGGGTCCAGGCCGCAGACTTTTATGGCGGAAAGCACTTCGTTGGTCAGCATGGTATAGACAAACGACAGCAGGGCATTGACCGGGTCCCGGGGTGGCCTGCGGTTTCTGCCGTTGAAGGAAAACGCTTTGTTGCGGATCATGTCGCCAAAAACATGGTAGTAAGCGCGCGTAGCCGCCCCCTCGATGCCCCGGAGTTCATCGGCTGAAAACTCCGCCGGTTTTCGGCTTTCGAGTTTCCGCAGAAACACGCTCATGCCCGCGGCAGCCGACAAAATCCGGTCACTGTTGTGATCTTTTCCCCGCTTTTTTAACATGTCGATCATCTCCGATATTTTGCCAAAGACGATACGCTTGCTGACCTCATTGGAAAACACCGGGTCGGAAAGGCGCAGGTACTGGTCGCGCCGCATTGCCACGTGCTTGTGCTCATCGATCATCAGCCGCGCCCGGAACCGGCCTGTGGGTGTGATAAAAACCGTTTCCACCCGATTTTTGATCAGGTAATCGAGCACTGAACCGGAAAGCGATACATAACCCGCAAGAATCAGTTTTTTCAAATTGCCTGCGGGAATCCGATCGATGACATCACCCTTGCGCATGATCTGCAGGGCATTGCCATCTTTTCTGATGTAGCTTCCGGGGTGCAGGGCATACAAAGTTTCCATGGCAATTAGTCCGTTTGCTGGTTTAAAAACCGCTCCACCTGATCCATGGCCGCACGCATATTGTCCAGCGCATCAGAAAGGCTCCGGATTTTTTCCCCCGGTTTGGGCCGTTGATTATGATCGTAGGAATCCACATGCAGCAGCGGGTGCGCATAGCCGTCGGTCTTGTCAAAGCGGCAGTAATCTCCTGTGTAATCCAGCAGGGAATGGATTCGTTTGCACCCAAGGGGGGTGCCGCGCAGCCTGCTTATCTGGTAGTCGACCTGGTGCGGATTGTAGTCCGGGTCAAAGCCGAGCAGATAGTGCAGCAGCGTCTTGTGACGGTTCAAAAAACCGATGGTCTGGTAGACGATTTTTTCTTCCCGCGCCGTGAGACTCTGCCGGTCCCGGCACGCTGCGACGATTCGCCCCATTGGCGGGCAGCGGGTTTCAAGCTGATGAAGCTCCGGGTATTGCTCCGCCCACTTCCGGTAACCCGGATGCACCCGCACCTTTTCGGCCTCGGATTTTTCCCGGGCACGGTCCAGGTCAACAATCCCGGCCTGTTTAACCTTTTTGAGATACAGGAGCTGGGCCTCCACGCTCCTGTCCGTGCAGGCCGGAAAAAAGGAACGCTTTCCGGTTGACCGGTGAACCCCCAGGGGAAGCTTGACCAGGTTGCCAAACCCCTTGCCCGTAAGCCGATCCTGCTTTGGAAACGCCTCCAGGGAAAAAAAACTCAGGTCCTGACCGATATCTCCGATAACCGAGCCGGCCAATTGCCGGGCCTGAGCCGCAGGAATGGGCGTTTCAAAGAAAATCCAGAAATGAAAGCCCTTTGCGCCGGAAAACTCGACCAGGGGTTCAGTTGCCGCTTTTTCCCGGGATGCATCCGCAATGCGGCGGAAAAGGTAGGCACGCTCCTGTTTCACCTGGCGCGCCTGGTCCCTGGACAGGCCGCCTTTCCGAAACCCGGTTTTCAAATCTGCGTCGATCACGGCCAAAGAGGCACGTCCGCCGGAATCCAGCAGGTATATGCCGTATGTGCGCCTGCCTTCGAGGTGATCGGCAACGTCTGCCGGTTCCATGGGGCGCCGGACCGGAACATAGCCCTGCCGGTCATTGCTCCTGTCCGCCCACTGCCGGGCAAAGGCATCCTCCCGGCCGGAAAACAGCATCATAAAGCGCTCAATTCCTTCCTGGCGCTGGCGCATTTGGACAAATGGCCCGGCAGCCGCGCTTTCAATGTCCGATTCCTTTGCATCACCGGTCCGGCCGGGCTCTTCCGGGGTCACATTTCGCCAGTATTCATATCGCGATGACGGCAGGTGCTGTCTGGCTCTGGCCAACACGCGGGCGGAATCCTCGGTGCGATTGAGGATAAATAGAAGTTCCAGGTGCAGTTCCCAGGCCTCCGCATCGTTCGGGTTTGCTGCGTGCAGTTGCTCAAAGACCCGGATCGTAACATCGAAAAGGCCCGCCATTTGGGCCAGCTCAGCCCATCGGATCATCTGCTCCCGGTTCATGTGCCGCCAAAGACTTTGGTCCTGCAGTTTCCGGCTGCAGGCTTTTTCATCCCGGCCTTCGATTAGGGCCTTCTCAAGGCGGTCGAGTACCAGGGAACAGTCCGCCCGGGCCTGACAGCCTGCAGGGGATCCGGGGGATGGAGCCGATGGGGGGTCTGCCGGCATTTTGCGCGGATTTTCCGTTAAAACCATTTTTTCCACCATTGGATTATGAATTGTCCCCACGGATCGTTTTGCCAAGCTGTGAAAGCTTCGGGTAGTATGGCGCATGGGCCTCAAGGGTTTTTAAAAGTTCCCCGGCCCGGGCCTGGCGGCCGGCCCGGCGAGCAGACAATGCCCCCCAGAAAAGTGCCTCCAGACATGGATTTTTCCATTTTTCACGGAAAAAACGGTCCGCTGCATCACAGTGGCCCAGGGCTGCTTCAAAATTGCTCCGGAGATATTCTATCCGGGCGAGTTTTACCAGGGCTTTATGTTTTGAACGATTGTCCCGCTCCTGGCTTTTGACAAGCACCTCACAGGCTTTGTCCAAATTACCAAGAGCAGCGTGCACGTCCGCCTCGGTCCACCGGTAATACGGCCGACGACGGCGTTCCGGTTCCTGGTTCACGGCATCCATGGCCCGCCGGGGAGAACCCATGCCCAGATATGTCCGGGCCAGCAGCTCATAAACATAATCGATGCCCTGCTTGCCGGAACGTCCGCTTTGTGCGGCAAACATTAGCGCATCACGGGCCTGGGAGAAGTTGCCGCCGGAGAACTGGATTTTTCCCAGGGCAAAATATTTATGGACCAGGGAAACGTGGTTGCTGGTTTCATCGGCAGCAAGGCACTCGCGGATAGCTTCCAGGGCACCACCCGGATCATCAGCCTCCATGCGACAGCCAGCCAGCTGATAGAGGGCCTTGATGTAATTTTTGCGTTCCTGATGCCTGGTTTCCCGCTCCTCGTTGGAAAGGGCATGCCAGTTTTCCACGGCCTTTTGAAACAGGGGGGCCGCCGGATCGGTTTTTCCTTGAATCTGCCGAAAGAGCATGCCCTGCCGGTAATAGTTCGTCACGCCGTCCGGCCGGAGCGCCTGGGCCTTTTGAAAATTTTCGTGCGCCAGATCAATCCGGGCCGCCTTTTGTTCCGGGCTCATGACAATCTCCCGGTTTTTCAGGGCATACAAAGACTCATAAGCGCTGTATGCAAGGGCGCTTCGTGTCAGAAACCGCTCCGGATCGGCCTTTATGCAGATTTCCAACTCCCGGATGGCATCATCGTAGCGCTTGAGACGTCCCAGCACAAAGGCCATTTTTTCCCGTACTTCCCTGTCCAGGCCATAGCCGGCCAGCTCGGGCAGCTTTTCATCCACCGGGTAGTACAGGGACACAGCGTCCGGCCAGCGGTTTTCCCGGATCAGTTCCTCGATATCCGCCAATACCCGCCGGACACGCTTGGCTGCCACATCGCGGTTTACGGTGACGAGATCTTCGCTTTTGAGAAACTCGTCTTCAAACAACCCCTTTTTGTTGGCGTGCTGCTCACCTGTTTCGATGATTTTCGCGGTGTTTTCCGGTTTCATGGCTTACTCCTTTTCCCTGTTTTGGAGCGAACAAGCGCTTTGCGTCATTTTAGCCCGCCTCTATCTTTTATTGACGGCACGAGGATTTGTTTTTCCAAAGCAACGCAACATAATCGACAATGAAACCACTTCATTCATTAGTGGGACGCCTATTAAATATGTAACCTGGTTCTGACATCCCCCGGTATTCACAAAAACGATGCCTTATAGGCACAAGGATAGTCGTGGTAAAGTAAACTCTCAGTCGCAAAAATTCTTTGATTTTGTGTAAGTATGGTAATTCGTCCAGCTTGAAATAGAACTGAATCGCCCACTTGGGGTGAAATCCGAATCACAAAAGCGTTTTTGGTAACCGAAATGTCTGAATAAAGGAATAGGATGTGAGTGGCACATAGGGTAAGTGAATTTGATTCGACCTGGGAAATGGATAGGCCCGAAAAATAAGGTGAAAGCCCATATTTAAACAGACGGATTGGCTGACAACTGAGAAGCACAAGGGAACGCAGCGGATCCCGGAGGGAAAAACAGATTCATTGACCGTCCTGTCCGAAGCCCTGGAGCAATTCCGTACGGCCATCCGGCAAAGCCCGGCCAACAAACCCTTCAAAGAAATTTAAGGGCGTGATTTCCCCAATGCCCGGCCACACCCAAATGGTTCCGCTTTGGCTTTAAACATACTTTCCACACCCCTTTTTGCCGGTCAGTGAATAATTTTTCTCAGATCTGCCAGGCCGGGATTTTCCTGGTTGTCATACCAGAACACGATCCGGTATTTTTCCTTGTCAGATATGCCCTGGAGAAAATTCTGTTGTCTCTTTTTTATCCATTTTCCAGCCGGACAACTGGGTCGTTTGACTGGATCATCGACTGGGTCGTTGTGGCCTATTTTTCGGCTGTTTTTCCGGCACAGGAGTAGTTCTCTTCCGGCTTCCATCCATGATCGGGGGTGCCCGTATTCTATCGTCTTTTTTTTAAGCGCCTTGAAATCCATGCGGGATCTCTTCGCATGGGCAAAACAGCGGCAACGTAGGCGATATCCCCGACGATGTCATAGTAAATGGCATAAGGGAAACGCTTGGCAAACATTTGATACAGCCCGTGCTTCTTGCGATGGATCCCGGCATATATTATAAGTGATTCTATATCCGCGATCAGGCAATCCCAGAAATAGTTGCCAACGCCTGATTCCTGACGGTCATAAAAAGCCCAGCCTTCTTCCAGATCCGCAACCGCTTCCTTCAGTATATAGACATCTTTTACTTTCATCGCCTGCGGCTTGCCATGAGCTCGGAAAGAGAAACAAACCTGGCGCTGCCGTCTGCAATGGTCTTTTTTCTTTCTTCGAGCACTTCTTCATGCCATTTGGGCGTCCCGATTTCCTGATTTTCATACAGCAGTGAATCCCAGAGCGCTTCCATGGCCTGGAGGCGCTCGGCCCTGCTCATTTTTTTTACATCGTTAATGTTCATTTATACCTCCTTTTGGCTTGTTTCTAGAGTTTCCCGTTTATTAAGAGCGCCACACCAGCGATCGGATCTGACAAATCCTGTAAATACAGTTTGTTATGATTGAGAATGCCCCTTGTGGTGTGATTTTCTCAACCCCAAAAACCCATAAAACAAAAAAAAGCCTACATCCCTATCTTACCTGACATTCTGACAAAACTCAAAAATGAATTTCCCCTGTCCCAAAGCGGATCAAAGGATCAATTTCCATTATGCCCTCAAAAATACCCTCAGCGCTCAATGGATTTTGCTGGACGACAAGACACAAAAAAGCCCCGGAAACATCTTTGTTTCCAGGGCTTTTCGTATTGTAAAAAATTTCTTTGGAATGTTGTTTGGTGGGCCCACCAGGATTCGAACCTGGGACCGACCGGTTATGAGCCGGTGGCTCTTCCAGCTGAGCTATGGGCCCGTTTTTCTTTATTTGCTCCCAAAAAAGCTTTGTTTACCTACCGGCTCACCTGTTTTTTGTCAAGGCCTTATTGAGCACCGGCGGTTTTGCCCTAGGACTCGATAAAATACTTGAGCTTGCGGCTCCGGGTGGGATGCCGCAGTTTGCGCAGGGCTTTGGCCTCGATCTGCCGGATGCGCTCCCGGGTCACGTCAAAGTCGTTGCCCACCTCTTCCAGGGTATGGTCTGATTTTTCACCAATGCCAAACCGCATGCGCAGAACCTTTTCCTCCCGCGGGGTCAGGGTGGCCAGCACCTTTCGGGTCTGCTCGGACAAATTGAGGTTAATGGCCGCCTCTGAAGGCGACATGAAGGTCTTGTCCTCGATAAAATCACCCAGATGACTGTCGTCTTCCTCGCCAATGGGCGTTTCCAGGGAAATGGGCTCCCTTGCGATGCGCAGCACCTTGCGCACCTTGTCAATGGGCACTTCCATTTTCTCGGCGATTTCCTCGGGCGAGGGCTCCCGGCCCATTTCCTGGACCAGGTATCGGGAAGTGCGAATCAGCTTGTTGATGGTCTCGATCATGTGCACCGGAATCCGGATGGTGCGGGCCTGGTCGGCAATGGCCCGGGTAATGGCCTGGCGGATCCACCATGTGGCATAGGTGGAAAACTTGTAGCCCCGCCGGTATTCAAACTTGTCCACCGCCTTCATCAGCCCGATGTTGCCCTCCTGGATCAGGTCCAGAAACTGCAGACCGCGGTTGGTGTATTTTTTGGCAATGCTGACCACCAACCGCAGATTGGCCTGGACCAGCTCGCCTTTGGCGTCCTTTGCCCGCTGGTGGCCATCTTCGATCCGGGCCATGATCCGTTTCAGGCTCCGGGCCGAGGCCTTGATCTCGCGTTCGCGCATTTCGGTCTGGGTGTGAAGCTTTTTCAAGTCCTCAAACAGCTGGGCCACTTCCCCGCTGGCATAGACCGAGCAGGTGCACCCCCACTTGACAAACCCCTTTTCCTTTTCCAGGCGCTGACGCACCTCGGAAATAGGGGCGTCAAAGGCGGCGGCACACTCGCAGAACACCTTGTGAGTGGTGTCAAACCATTCCACCTGCTCGTAAATCTTGCGCTCGACTTCCTCGATCACATCACTTTCAAGGCGCCAGTCCTTAAACAAATCAAAAATCTTGCGGTTTCGGCGGCGGATGGAGCGCATGACCCGGCGCTGCTCGTCGGCATCCATGGATTCATGAAAAATCCGGTCCCGCAGCTGCTGATTTTCCGCATCAATGCTTTTGATCTGATCAATGGTTTCGAGAAATTTCTCGATCTGAAGCGATTCATCCACGATGGTATCGCCCTCGTCGATATCGCGCAGCACGTGCTTGGGCCGCAACGTGCCCGCAGCAATCTGATCGCCGAGGTTGATGATGCTGTCAACGCCCAGGGTGGTTTCGAGCATGGCCTTTAGCACTTCCTGCTCGCCGGCCTCAATCTTTTTGGCGATTTCGATTTCACCTTCCCGGGACAGCAGGGTCACCATGCCCATTTCCCGAAGATACATCTTCACCGGATCGTTGACCGACCGGAATTTGGCTGTTTCATCCACTTCCTCGGTGTCGGCAACGGTTTCTTCGCCTTCTTTTTTGGTCTCCGATGACAGACGCTGCTTTTTTTTCTCCACCACCTCGATATCCAGGTCATCAAACCACATCAGTGTTTCATCGATCTGCTCCGGGGACATCATTTCCTCGGGAAGCACCTCGCTGATCTGTTCATAGGTCAGATAACCCTGCTCCTTTCCCTTGGAAATCAGCTGATTGACTTTTTCCTTCTGGACTTCTTTGGATTCGCCCCCTTTTTTTGCGGACCGTTTTGCCATAAATCCCAAGCCTCCTGGTATTTTAATCATTATAACAAGACCCTGCGGCAGACGTTGGTTAATGCCGGCCGGCGGCCTGTTTCTGTTTTTCACTCAACAGCTTGAGCAGCAGCTGCTGATCATTGTTTTGCTCAGCGGCCCGGATGCGGTCAAGCAGATCATTTTTCCGCCGCTGCTTGCAATTGGTAATCTGGGACAAAAGCAGCCGGCAGCTCTGCTCCGCCCAGCAGGCCTCTTCCATCATCATGGAAGTCACCATCTGCCGCTGTTGTTCATCACCGAGATGTCCGAGCAGATCCGAGGCCTCTTTTCCGTCCCGGCCCATCACCCGGCAGACCTGCCGGCCCAGCTCCTGCATCCGGGAATCCTCAAACTGCTCCAGAATCCGGTTTTGCTCCACTTCGGCAATCATCTCCGGATGCTGGATCATCATGGCCACCACCTTCATTTCCAGACGGTCGGTCGGCTGCCTGCGGGCTTCAGTTACCGCGTCTGCGGGACTGCCGGAATTCGAAGCCGGAGCGGACTGTTGCCCTGAACCGCCTCGGGCGCGATTGCGCAAAGACGGCTGCTGCTGGCGCACTTTTTCGAGCACCGCGGCCTCATCCACACCGATGGTTTCAGCCAGGTGCTGGATATAAACCGACCGGGCCACTGCATCCTGAATTTCGGCAAGCACCGGGGCAATTGCCGCGATGATTTTCACCTTTCCCTCTAAATCCAGCCCGTGGGCAGAGACCGCGTTTTCGATCAAAAATCCAAACAGGGTCGGAGCGTTTTGCGCCAGCCGGTCAAAGGCTTCCGCCCCCTGATCAAACAAAAAGGAATCCGGGTCATGACCCGGAGGCAGCAAAATTACGGCCGCTTCCATGCCTTCCTCAAGAAAGGCGCCGATGGTGCGCTTGGCGGCATTTACCCCGGCGGCATCCGAATCAAACACCAGATAGGCTTTCTTGTCCCCGGACCCGGCAGCCCGGCTGAGCCTGCGAATATGGTCCCGGGTCAAAGACGTGCCCAGGGTGGCAACGGAATTGGTCAGGCCGTGCTGATGCATGGCCAGCAGATCAAAATAGCCTTCAACGATGTAAACCCGGCCCCGGCTTCTGCAGGCGGACCTGGCCGCGTGCAGGCCGTAAAGGGTGCTGCGCTTATGATATACCGGGCTTTCCGGGGAGTTTAAATACTTGGGCAGGGCCTCATCCATAACCCGCCCCCCAAACGCCACCACCTGGCCGGTCACGTCCCAAATGGGAAAAATCACCCGGTTTCTGAACCGGTCATAATACCCGTTCTGCTGTTTTCTGGGCACGATCAGTCCGGCTTTTTCCGCAAGTGAAAGGGAAAAGCGGTTTTTGCGCAAAAAACCGATAAGGTTGTCCCAGCCCGGGGGTGCAAAGCCGATTCCAAACTGCCTGAGAATCTCCGGATCCATCCCCCGCTTTTCAAGGTAGCTTCTGGCATCCCTGCCCCGGGGGTTTTTCAGGAGCATCTCCTGGTAAAATTCCATGACCCTGCGGTTTAATCCCAGCAGCTGCTCTCTTTGGGATGCCTCCTGCCGCTGTTTATCCGACATGTCCGGGGCGGGCAGGCTTACGCCGTATTGACGGGCCACGGATTCCACGGCTTCGGGGAAGCTGATGCCGTCGTATTTCATCAGAAAAGTAAACACATCTCCCCCGGCCCCGCAGCCGAAGCAGTGAAAAATCTGCTTTTCCGGGCTGACGGTAAACGACGGGGTCTTTTCCGCGTGAAACGGGCACAGGCCGGCATAATCCTTTCCGGCCTTTTTCAGAAACACCCGTGCGGATATCACATCCACGATTTCCCCGGCGTTGCGGATTTCGGCAAGCTTTTCATCTGATATATACAACGCCAACCGAGGCTACCTCCGATACAGGCTGTATGCCAAAGACATATTCGGGCAGGATTGGGCATGTGCCCAAATTTTAATGAAAATAAGGATTTGACACGGGATTGTCAAATTGATTTTCAACCCGGGCACCGGGCGAAGCCCGCGCTGCCGGACATGTTTGTTACAGGGCATCGAGAAACGCCACAGCCTCGTGCAAATCCAGCCGGCCGTCATATAAGGCGCGGCCCGTGATAATGCCCGAGACTCCGTCCTTTGCCAGTTTGGAAAGGTTTCGGATGTCATCCATGCAGGAAACCCCGCCCGAAGCCACCACGGGTATGCCCACAGCCCTGGCAAACTCCCGGATCGCCTCAATATTGGGACCGGTCTGCATGCCATCGCGTTCAATATCGGTAAAATTGATGGCCGCCACGCCGGAATCCTCAAACTGCCGTCCCAGTTCAATGGCTGAAACCTCGGTGGTCTGTGTCCAGCCCTCAATGGCCACCTTGCCGTTTCTGGCATCAATGCCCACCACGATCCGGCCCGGGAAATCCCGGCAGGCCTGTCTGACCAGATCCGGGTCATAAATGGCCGCACTGCCGATTACCACCCGGTCCACGCCCTGGTCCAGATACATGCCAATGGTCTCCAGATCCCGGATGCCGCCGCCCACCTGGATGGGCACGGACCCTGCCGCTGATACGATCTGCTCGATAGCCGCAAGATTTTTGGGGCTTTTTTCAATGGCCCCGTCAAGATCCACAACGTGAATGAGCCGGGCGCCCTGGTCAATCCAGCGTACCGCCATGGCCGGGGGATCGTCTGAAAACACGGTTTCCCGGTCCATACGCCCCTGCAGCAGACGCACGCACCGCCCGCCCTTAATATCAATTGCCGGTATAACAATCATTTTATATAGCTCCTCAAATCCCAAACAGCGGGACTATAACGTTCCCTTGGTGGACTGGACGCCGGCGATTCGCGGATCATAGCCGGTGGCCTGATCCATGGCCCGGCCCACGGATTTGAAAACCGATTCAGTGATATGGTGGTTGTTTTCCCCGTAGGGCACGCGGATATGGAGATTCATGCCCACGGCATTGACCAGTGCCCGGAAAAATTCCTTTGCCAGCTGGGGAGAGAAATCCGAGTCCGGATAAAGACCTGCGGGCAGGTCATAAACCAGATAGGGCCGGCCCGAGAGATCCACCACTGCCTGGCAAAGGGCATCATCCATGGGTGTTGCGGCAAATCCGTAGCGCACAATGCCCTTTTTCTCCCCAAGGGCCCGGCAAATCACATCGCCGAGCACAATGCCGGCATCCTCCACGGTGTGATGAAAATCCACATCAATGTCGCCCCTGGCGCGGACATGGAGATCAAACAGGCCGTGGACGGCAAACAGGGTCAGCATATGGTCAAAAAAAGCAATGCCGGTATCAATGTCGTGTTTGCCGCTTCCGTCAATGTCAATTTTGGCAGAAATCCGGGTTTCTTTGGTGCTGCGCTCAGCTTCCGCGGTTCGGGCCATGATTTGCTTGTCCTTTGTGCAATCCGTTTTCCGGTATCACCACTGGCTGCCTGCCGCAGCACCGGGTTTGCAGGGCCGGGAACAGAAAAGTGGCAGAATGTATTGCAGATAAAAAAGGGTTCATGCAGACGGGCATTCAGAAATGGTTTTAAAAATATGGTGGAGATGAGGGGGATCGAACCCCTGACCTCGGCGTTGCGAACGCCGCGCTCTCCCGGCTGAGCTACATCCCCACGAAATTAATAATCAAGTATCATTACCAGAAGCTTTAGCTGAGGTCAAACAAAAAATAATGCCGTTACCACGGCCCCCGGATGCCGGGCCGGGTAAGGACAAAGTCGTAGCGCACCGGGTCGTGGGGCACCATTTGCGCAAAGCCGGCAGTGATGTCTATGGCGGTTTTGAGATTGGCCTGCCTTCGGTGGGTCAGGCCCAGCTGGCAGCATGCCCGGTACATGTGAACATCTAACGGAATAACAAGCTTTGCCGGGCTCATCTGCACCCAGCCCCCGGGATCCACTGCATCACAGCGCACCATCCATCGCAGAAACAAAAACAGGCGTTTGCACGCACTGCCCTTTTCCGGAACCGCCACCAGATGACCCGGGTTTTCCGGCCAGTGCCGGGCCATTTCAGACACAAACGCACCCAGGGCGGGCGCATAGGTGGCATCTTCCGGGCCAACACCCCGGGCAAAGGCTTGCTCAAGACTTCCGTGCCGGTCCGCAACCCCTTTTAAACCCGCAAGCATGGCCGCCACGTGCCGGCCGGTGGCAAACCGGTGCACAAACCCGTCAAAATCCGCATACAGATCATCAATGCCGGCATTTTCCAGGTAGCCCCGTGGCGAAGGGCCCATTTTTCCCAGCACCGCGCGCACGCTTTTGACGATCTGGCCCACCTGTCCGTAGGCCAGGGCTGCGGCAGCAAAGGCGGCAATCTCCCGGTCTTTTGTTTCCGGGTAGTCATATACGCACTCCAGGGGATCCGGACGCACGTATTTTCGGCGGTTGTACTTTTGGTACAACGCTTCAAGATCAGCGGCATTCATGACTATCGGATCTTGGCGCGGTAGAGCAGCAGACTGTTTGTCACCACTGAAATGCTGCTAAGGGACATGGCCAGGGCCGCCAGCATGGGATGGAGCTGGCGCAGCATCATGGGCAGGCCTTCAAACGGGTTTAACACCCCTGCAGCCACAGGAATCAGCACCACGTTGTAACAAAACGCCCAGAACAGATTCTGGCGTACCGTGGCCATGGTTTTTTGGCTGATGTGCAGCGCCCGGATCACACCGTGAAGGCTGCCCGAGGAAAGCACCACATCGCCGGTTTCAATGGCCACATCCGTTCCCCCGCCAATGGCAAAACCCACGTCCGCCTGGGCCAGGGCCGGGGCGTCGTTGATCCCGTCTCCCACCATGCCCACGCGCGAACCTTCACCCTGCACCGACCGGACCTTGTCGGCTTTCTCATCGGGCCGGACCTCTGCCAGGACCTGGTCAATGCCCAGTTCCCGGGCAATGGCCCGGGCCGTGGCAGTGTTGTCTCCGGTGAGCATCACCACTGTCAGGCCGTAGTCATGCAGTGCTGCCACCACTTCCTTTGCCTCTGGTTTGAGGGTGTCGGCCACGGCAATAATACCTGTGGCCCTTCCGTCTTCTGCCATCATGACCACGGTACGGCCCTGCTGCTGCCATTTTTCGGCAGTATCGACAAATTCAGACACATCCACGTTATTGTCTGCAAACCAGTCAATCTTGCCCACTTCCACGGTGCGGCCGCTGACCTGCGCCCTGACCCCGTCGCCGCCAAAGGATTTGAACTCAGAAGCCGGATCAAAAGAAATACCTTGATTTTCCGCCGCCCTGACAATGGCCCGGCCAATGGGATGCTCTGAGCCTTTTTCCACTGCCGCAGCCAGTGCCAGAAGCTCGTTCTCTGATCCGGTGCCGCCCGTGGCCTCAACCACCTCGGGCCGGCCGGCGGTCAGGGTTCCGGTTTTATCCAGCAAAATGGTATCAAGCTCCTGGGCCGCCTCAAGGGCCTGGCCGCTTTTAAACAGCACCCCGGTTTCCGCCCCCTTGCCCGTGCCGGCCATGACCGCGGTGGGTGTGGCAAGGCCCAGGGCGCACGGGCATGCGATCACCAGCACGGATACCAGCCGGATCATGGACGGAACAAAATCAGCGGTCACCACCATCCATATGGCAAACGTGGCAAATGCCGCCAGAATCACTGCCGGCACAAACACCGCCGCCACCCGGTCTGCCAGGGCCTGGATCGGGGGACGGCTGCCCTGGGCCTGCTGAACCATGTGCACAATCTGGGCCAGGGCGGTTTCCTTTCCCACCCGGGTGGCCTCAAAATCAAAGGTGCCATCAATGTTGATGGTGCCGCCGGTGACCGTATCTCCTGGCTTTTTGGACACCGGAACAGACTCTCCGGTGAGCATGGATTCATCCACCGAGGACTGGCCCGTTGAGATTTGGCCGTCCACGGCAATGCGCTGTCCGGGCCGCACCCGCAAAACCCAGCCCTTTTCCACGCTGCCGGCGGCCACTTCCTTTTCCTCTCCGTTTTCCACAACCACGGCCGTATCCGGCCGCAGGTTGAGCAGCTTTCTGACCGCACCGCCGGTTTTCCGCTTGGTGCGGGTCTCCAAAAGCTTGCCGAACTTGATCAGGGTGATGATCACCGCGGCTGTCTCAAAATAGAGATGATCGCCCAAAAAGGGCAATATCAGCACGGCCAGGGAGTAGAAATAAGCCACAGACGAGCCCATGGCCACCAGCACGTCCATGTTGGCCCCGCGGTTGGCCAGGCTCCGCACACCGCTGGTATAATAATCCCAGCCGGTGTAGAACTGTACCGGTGTTGCCAGCACCAAAAAAAGCCAGTTCACGGCTGGGCTGTGGGCCCATGGTCCCAACAGAGCAAAATCCCGGCCCATGGAAATCACAAAAAGCGGCAGGGTAAATGCCAGGCCCACGGCAAACTTGATGGTCTGATCGCGCACCTCGGCATTTCTGGCCGCGGATTCGGCATCTTCTGCAGAATCCGCCCCGCCTTCGGGGATGACCGCGTCATAGCCGGCTTTGCGGATTGCCGCCACAATGCCCTCCAAATCCACCACAGAAGGAATATACTCCACACTGGCTGTTTCCGCGGCAAAATTCACGGATGCGGAAACCACGCCCTGGGTTTTCTTGTTTAACGCCCGTTCGATATTGGCCGCGCAATTGGTACAGGTCATGCCCGTGACCGGCAGTTCGGCCCGGCTTGTGGCAACACCGTAGCCGGCCTTTTTGACCTGCCCGGCGATGTCGTCGACCCCCAGTTTCCTGGGATCATATGAGACAGAGAGCTGTTCTGCACCGAAATTGACATCTGCGGATTCAATGCCGGATAACTTTTTTACGCTGCGCTCGATATTGGCGGCGCAATTGGCACAGGTCATGCCTGTGACCGGCAGCTGCCGGGTAACGGCGCCCTGACTGCGGCCGGTTGTTTCCGGGCTGTCGGTATTGGATTTTGCCTGATCTGCTTGATTCTCCGGATTAGACGGGGTTTGTGTCACGAAACCATCCTGAGGAATTGTTGGCAGCCCTTATTGGGCCGGGTAATTGATTTCCTTTAATTTTTCCAGAATCTGATCCATGCTGGCCGGTGCATCATACTCCACCGTGATCTGCTTTTGGTCTGCATCACCGTTAACCGATGCCACCCCCTGGATCTCCGAGAGTTCGTTTTTGATTGTCATCACACAATGATTGCAGGAAATATTGGGAATCTGAAGCGTTTTGGTTTCCATTTCATCCTCCTGGTTCAAGTGCGAAGCGCGGCTGCCAGCGCCCTTTCCAGCTCCGGGTATTGAAATTCAAACCCGGCATCCAAAAGCCGTGCCGGCATCACTCGCTGGCTGTTTAACATCAATTCTCCGAGCTCGCCCATGGCCGTCTTTAGCACAAATCCGGGCACCCGCAGCACGGCCGGCCGGCGCAAAACCCGCCCCAGGGTTTTGGCAAACTCCCGGTTGCGCACGGGATTGGGGGCGGCAAAGTTCACCGGCCCGGACATATCCGGATTTTCAATCACAAAGGCTGTGGCGCCAACCAGATCATCCATGTGAATCCAGGGCATCCAATGGGTGCCGTCTGACATGGGACCGCCGGCAAAAAACTTAAAAGACGGGAGCATGGCCGCAAGCGCACCCCCGTCTTTTGCCATGACCAGGGCGTATCTGGGCAAAACCACGCGAACGCCTTTTTGCTCTGCGGCCAGGGCGGCATTTTCCCAGTCAATGCTGAGACGGGCCAGGAAATCATCGCCGGCAGGCGCGGTCTCATCCACCGGGTGCTCGCCCTTGTCTCCGTAATATCCCACCGCAGAGGTGCTGCACAACACCCCGGGCCGGCCCTCTGCCATGGCATCCACAAGATTGTTGGTGGTCTGGATGCGGCTGTCATAGACGAGCTGTTTGTATTTTTTGGTCCACCTGGAAAAAATGTTTTTGCCCGCCAGGTTGACCACTGCGTCGGCTTTTTTTACCGCCTCCTGCCATGGTCCCGGTTCTGTGGTATCGGCCCGGATATAATGGATTTTATCGTCTTTGAGCCATTCAGGCGGCGCGTTGCGATCCACGGCCGTAATGGTCCAGCCCCGCCGGAGAAAGTCCCGGATCATGTGCCGGGCCACAAAACCGGCAGCCCCTGTGATCAAAACATTCATGGCCCCCTCCTGTAAAACCTTCTATAAATCAGGGCACGGCCAAAACAGCGGCGTTTTTAACCCCCTGGAGCACCTTCTGGGCCACGCTGCCAAACAGAAAATCCTGCAGGGACGAAACCCCTCTTCTGCCGATGATCACCACATCGTATCCGGAGTCGGCCTCGGAAATAATGTCTCTGGCCACTCCGCTGGAGCGCCTGTTGATTTTGGTATGAACCTGCTCGTGATCAAATCCCGCCTCGATCAGACACCTGCGTGCTGCCTGGATTGCGGTTTCCACAAGTTCGCGCTTTTTGTCCTCAAGGGAGCAGAAGGCCTGCTGCTCGGCCTTGAAATACGGGGTCAGCTCCGGGCTGTTCATGGCGCAAAGGGTGCTGCTGTCTTCAACAACGCTGAAAAGCGTGATTTTCGCATCCCGGAGAAAGTGATCTGCGGCAAACTGCACAGCACGCATGGCGTTTTCGGAATCATCAAAAGAAATCAGTAGGTTTTTTGCCATTTCAAGGCCTCCTTAACTATGGCGGGGGTTTACGTTGAAGCTTTACGGTTTCCGGGTCAGGCAAAGGCCGGCGGTTGCGGCCGCTGCATACACCAATTCACGCCTGGTCCAGCAAGGCCTGCACCCGTGCCGGATCATAGCTGCGGGCAGCCAGGGGGTTTTCGGCCAGCCCGGGCACCCGGTCGGCAAAACAGGGGCGGTTTTTTTTGTAAAACAGCCCTGTGGCAATTTTGTCGCCGCCGGTGAATGCAAGCTCCATGGCCGCATTCCAATCATCTGTCGGATGCCCCTGAGCATTGATATCATAGATGCGCTTTTTATACCAGTCATAGGTATTGACCGTGTTAAACGACACGCAAACCTGCATAATATCAATGACACTCACGCCCTTGTAGTCCATGGCCTGGCTGATAAGCCCGGCAAGCTGCTCCTTGTGGCCGCAGTAGGCCCGGGCCACAAAGCCCGCCCCCTGGGACAGGGCCAGGGCCGCCGGGTTCAATGGATCGCTTCTGACACCCATTGGCTGTATTTTGGTGACAAAGCCCCGCTCGGAAGTGGGCGACGCCTGTCCCTTGGTCAGGCCGTAGACCCGGTTGTCATGGATCAAAAGCGTCATGTCCGGATTTCGCCGGATGGCGGCCAGGAAATGATTGCCCCCTTCGCCGTAGCAGTCCCCGTCTCCCATGCTCACCAGGATGGGAAGTTCGCCATTGGCCACAGAGACGCCTGTGGCAAGGGGAAGAGCCCGGCCGTGGAGGCCGTGGAAAAAATTGCAGCGCAAAAAATGCGGGGTTTTTCCGGCCTGGCCGATGCCGGAGATCATCAAAACATCTTCCGGAGCCAGCGCCTGATCGGCCAACGCCTGCTTTAAAGCTTCCAGAATCGGAAAATTGCCGCAGCCCGGGCACCACTTGTTTTCATAATCGCAGTGAAAATCGCTCACATCAACCATCAATGGCCTCCTCGGCAGCCTTCACCCGCCTGGCGATCTCAAAGGGGAAAAAAGGCCGGCCGTCGTATTTCAGCACCGCCTGATAAAATTTCAGCCCGGTTTTCTCCCGGATAAGTCCGCCGAGCTGTGCGGAAACATTTTGCTCCACCATGTAGAAGCGATCACAGCGGCCAAGGATTTGTTCTGCGGCTTGCTGGGGAAAGGGCCAGATATCAGTGAAATAGACCCCGCCGGCATCCATGCCCTCAGATCTGAGCATTTCAACACTTTCGTTGATGGCTCCGGCAGCAGATCCCCAGCCCACCAAAAGCACCCGGCTGTCGGGATGCTCTGTTTGCGGCGGGCGAATTTCCCCTTCCATGGCGGCAAGTTTTCGGAAGCGCTTGTCCACCTGGCCGATGCGATCCGGGATGGTTTCGCTGATATGACCGTCCTGCTGGTGCTCGTTTCCGCTGACCATGACCAGAGCCTGGCCCGCGCAGGGCAGCGCCCGGGGAGAGATCCCGGAATCGGTGATTTCATAGCGCCTGTATGCTTTGGGGTCATCCATGTCCGCATCCGTGACAATATGCCGCTCAACGGATTCAGGCGCGGTCAGGTTTTTTTGGGCAATGTTGACGGAATCGTTGAAATACTGATCCGTCAGAACAATGGCAGGCACCTGGTACTTGTCAGCCAGGGCAAAGGCCCGGCCCATGGTTTCAAACCCGTCATTGAGGTTTGTCGGGGCAAAAACAAACCTGGGAAACTCGTCCTGGGCCGCATGGAGCACAAAGCGCAGATCCGCCTGGGCCGTGCGCGTGGGCAGGCCCGTGGCCGGCCCGGGGCGCTGGGAATTGACAATCACAATCGGGGTTTCCGTAATGCCGGCAAGGCCAAGGCCTTCTGTCATTAGGGCAAATCCGCCGCCTGAAGTGGCGGTCATGGCCCGCACCCCGGCAAACGAGGCGCCAATGACCATATTGACTGCGGCGATCTCGTCTTCTGCCTGCTCCACCACCAGCGGGGCCCGGTCTTCAAAACCGGTGAGGCTGGCCATTATATCAGTGGCCGGGGACATGGGATAAAATGCCGCAAACCGGCAGTCCGCAGCCAGGGCCCCCAGGGCAAGAATTTTCGCACCGGACAGCAATTTTCCGATCGGTTTTTTCTCCGGCCAGACAAAAGCCGGTGCAAAATCAATTCCCCCCACAGCCTGGACCCCGCTTTGCGCAGCCTTGAGGTTGTTTTCCAGAACCCCGGATTTTTTGGCCTGAAACTGTGTTTTCAAAACATTTTCCAGAAGACTGTCCGGCGCGCCCAGCAGGGACAGACAGGCACCGGCTGCCACGGTATTGGCCATGATGGTCCCGCCGGCCTTGCGGGCCATATCGGTCACTGCTATGGACACAACATTGCCGCCGGGAGCCTGCTCCTGGCTGTCGAAAATGGCCAGGCCCTCTTCTGCCAGCTCAGACAAATGCATGTCCAGGGTCCCGGGACTCAGGGCCACAAGCAAATGCACCCGGTGGTCCGGGGCGGCCACGGGCCTGTCGCTGATGCGCAGCTGCAGAAAACTGTGACCGGCCCGAATCCTTGATTCAAAGTCATTTACAGCCAGAACGTACAGTCCGCACCCGTGGCAGACACGGGCCAGCAGATCTCCGACCGTCTGGATCCCCTGCCCGGCCTCGCCGCCGACTTTCACTGTTACATCTATACCCATTGTCTCCTCCGGACCCGGCCGGTCCTTGTCCTAAACTTTCCCGGCCCGGCCGTCGTCACAGGCATCGTCTGTATCATCAAACCGGGCATGCTCGCCAACCGGCATCTTGGTGCAGACATCTTCAAACGAAGTGTTCTTATCCATGGTGCGCACAGCGTCCAGCACCGTTTCATAATCGGGTTCCTGACCGATTTCCGGCACCTGCTGGGTGTAGAGCACCCGTCCGTTTTCGTCGATGACCACCACTGCCCGTGACAGCAGGCCGGCAAAAGCACTGTCTCTGATGCGCACCCCGTAGCGGTCCCCGAAATCCAGACTGCGAAGCTCGGACAGTGAAATAACCGCATCCAGCCCCTCTTTGTCCACGAACCGCTGGTGGGCAAAGGGCAGGTCCCGGGAGATGCAAAGCACGACCGTGTTGTCCAGGCCGTGGGCCGCTTCATTGAACCGGCGCACGGATTCGGCGCACACCATTGTCTCAATGCTCGGAAAAATATTTAAAATCACCTTTTTGCCCGACAGATCCGCCAGGGACAAATCCGTGAGATCGGTTTTGGTGAGCACAAAATCCGGTGCCTGCTGCCCGAGCTCGGGCAGTTCGCCATTGGTCTGAACCGGGTTTCCTTTAAATGTGATATTGGCCATGGCCGCCTCCTTATTTGGTTCAAAGTTTGTTTTCAAAAAAAAACACCTGATCGTTTTTTCCAATATAAGCATGGCAGGCGGCCAATGCATCCAAAAGCCTACATCAAAAGGATCTTTTCAGTGGCTGCCAGGTAGGTGCGAAATCCGCCGGCCAGGTTGGCTGCGGAAAAACCATGCTGAATCAGAATTTTGTAAGCCAGATAGGAGCGCATGCCCACTGCGCAGTAAGCCACATAGGTTTTATTTTTGTCCAGTTCGCCCATCCGGTCGCGCAGTTCATCCACGGGAATGTGCACGGCCCCGTCAATGGTGCCCGAAGTCCGGACCTCGATTTTGCTGCGCACATCGAGCAGAACCGTTTTTTCCGGATCAAGGCCGGCCACCGCATTCCAGTTGATTGTTTCCAGATCCTTTTTCATCAGGTTGGCAGCAACGTATCCGGCCATGTTGACCGGGTCCTTGGCCGAACCGTATGGCGGGGCATAGCACAGATCCAGTTCTTCCAGGTCAAAGACCGTCAACCCGGCATAAATGGCTGTGGCCAGCACATCAATGCGCTTGTCCACCCCGACCTTGCCCACGGCCTGGGCGCCCAGAAGCCGGCCGGTACCAGGGCTGAAAAGCAGTTTCACCGCCATGGTCTCGGCCCCCGGGTAATAGCCCGCATGGGAACCCGAATGGGTGTAGGCGGCTGTATAGGCAATATTTTCCGCTTTCAGTGTTTTTTCGTTTAAGCCGACTGACGCGGCCGTGTGCTCAAAAACCTGAACTGCATTGGTGCCAAGGGCACCCCGGAAGACTGAACGTCTGCCCATGACATTGTCTGCTGCAATGCGTCCCTGCTTGTTGGCAGGGCCGGCCAGGGCAATGAGCACGGGTTTGCCGGTGATCCGGTGAGGGATCTCCACGGCATCGCCAACAGCGTAAATATGGGGATCCGAGGTGCGCAAAGTGTCATCTACGGAAATGCCGCCGCTGTTGCCGATATCCAGGCCGACCTTGCGGGCCAGGCCGGTTTCCGGACGCACGCCAATGGACAAAATGACCATGCCGCAGTCAATTTCATGGCCGCTTTCGGTCTGCACGGTGATGGCAGCGCCGTTTTGCTTCAGGGCTGCCACCCCGTCGCCAAACCGGCAGTCCACCTTTTTTTCAATCATGTGCGCCTGCACCAGGGCTGCCATTTCATAGTCAAGCGGCGGCATCACCTGGTTCATTTTCTCCACCATGGTGATCTGCACACCCCGGGCCGCCAGATTTTCAATCATTTCCAGGCCGATAAACCCGCCGCCCACCACCACGGCGCGCTCCGGCTTGTTTTCATCCACGTATGCCTTGATCCGATCGGTGTCTGGAATGTTTCTGAGGGTAAAGACATTGGCCATGTCCGCGCCTTCAAAAGGGGGACGAACGGGTTCGGCACCCGGGGAGAGAATCAACTTGCCGTAAGATTCACGGTACTGCTCGCCGGTTTCACGGTTTAAGACAACCACCTGCCGGTTTTGCCGGTCAATGTCGAGAACCTCGGAGTTGGACCGCACATCCACATTATAGCGTTCGGAAAAAGACCCGGCATCTGTGACCAGCAGATCGTCACGCTTTTTGATCACCTCGCCGATGTAATACGGCAGGCCGCAGTTGGCAAAAGAAATGTAGGGGCCGCGCTCAAAAACGATGATCTCGGCGTTTTCATTTAACCGCCGGGCCCGGGCCGCGGCAGTGGCCCCGCCTGCAACACCGCCCACAATAACCAGTTTGTCTGTCATAAACCGCCTCCTTTGAAAAAAGCGCACTGCTTTTCCTGAATTTTGATACGCCTGTAAAAAGTCTTTTTTACAGGCAGTGTTAAGTTTTAAGTGATTAAGTGTTAAGTAAAGTCAATAATTTGTCTCTTTAGTTGTTGACGGTGATATCCGTTTTAGGACTTTTTACGGCACCATCAATTCCGATTTGCGTAAAAAGATTTTTACCGCGTCTGCTGTTTCTCAGGAAGGAAGCCCTGCGGCCGGGGTTTCAGTTTTTTCGCTCCTGACCGTTTTACGGATTCATCAAATGCCTTCGCTAAAATTTCAAAAACTCGGCCTTTCGGCCTCAAACAGTTTGAAATTTTTACGCTCCGGCATTTGCTGAATTTTTCCGTAAAACGCTCAATGTCGCTTCAAAAACTGAAACCCCGCCCTTGGACTTCCTTGATAACGTTTGCCTCTGGCCGCAGCCCGGGAAAAAGCTATGCAGTAACTTTTCCTGAAGTTACTTCCAAGACTTGGATGCGTTGCTCCGGACCGCCTTGGTGTGAAACTTTGCACACAGTCGGCCATGATGTCGGACCGGGGGCGGTTTGCGAGTCGCATTGAGCGCGCAAGCGGTCAGCAGGGAGCAAACCGCCACCGGGCCGACATCATGCGAAAATTATTGAGCCAGTCACTCTCAGCAACTTTTTTGAAATTGCTTAGAAGTGTTTCTCCCTGGCCAAACCCCGGGACCGGGCATTAACAGCACTTTTTTGAACTTCCTTGGTCGTTTCTGCCAAAATAAAAAATTTAATCACGATCAGCGGCAAATCAATGGGGGTTTAATCTGTCGGATTTATATGTTGATGACCTGGTCGGCCAGCTGCATGGCCGTGACAATGTCTAACATGTTGGTGGTCTGGCCCGTCTGCTTGTGCTCCAGCAGACCGTAGTGGTCCAGGCAGGTGCCGCACACCAGCACGGCAAGCCCGTCTTTTTCCAGCTGCTGCAGGGCGGAAAGCACCTCGGAGCCGGTCACTGCAAGCCGGACCCCGTTGTTGACCAGCACCAGGCGCCACAGCTCCGGGCCCATTTCATTTAATGTATTGACAAAATTGGTCATGAGCTTTTTGCCCAAAACCTCGTCGCCGTAGCCCATCCGGTCTGTGGTGATCATGACCATGATCTTTTTTTCAGTCTTTTGCCCGGCCTCTTGCGCGGAGCCGGGCAATTCCGCAACATCGGCAAACGCCTGAGCGTCCTGACCGCTTCGGGTGCCCGTCACCCGGAAACCGTCTTCTGTGTTTTCCACGGTTGCTTCATAGGCTTTTGAGGCAAAAAAACGGCTGACATTCTGGCAGGCCGCCTCGTTGTCCACATGCACGGTCAGCGTCTCAGGGGCCTCTGCCGCGATGACCTGCCGGGTCATGAGCACGGGTGCCGGGCATGCCTGTTTTCTGCAATCGAGTTCCTTCATTCAGACCTCCGTTTCAGCGCACAGGACAAATTGCGTTTTATTAATGCCTGTGCTAATTTTGATCCGCCTGTAAAAAGTCTTTTTTACAGGCAGTTTTGATGGCACCGTAAAAAGTCTGATTTCAGATGGTGCCGTAAAAAGTTCAAGATCAAGGCTTGCGCAATTTCGAAGAATGCAGCGTACTTATCCGTACGTGAAATTCTGAGAAATTGCGCGT
>Ga0182239_1000040_pt1 | contig 48293 bp, 35 predicted proteins | sample hydfrate6_PW_210_FD_132456 | JGI IMG/M metagenome (GOLD analysis project Ga0182239, IMG submission 132456) | Subsurface microbial communities from deep shales in Texas, USA - hydraulic fracturing test 6_PW_210 | ecosystem: Environmental > Aquatic > Deep subsurface > Shale gas/oil reservoir >... | reverse complement strand
GTGCCGTAAAAAGTTCAAGATCAAGGCTTGCGCAATTTCGAAGAATGCAGCGTACTTAGCCGTACGTGAAATTCTGAGAAATTGCGCGTAACGCAGATATTGGACTTTTTACGGCGCCATCAAGCGTTATTTGACTTTGCCGCCGGCGATGGCCTCGGCCATGTGCAGCACCGCAAAGGGCCGGTTCTGCTTTTGCGCCCCGCCCCGCAGCTGCATTACGCATCCCGGACAATCGGTGACCAGAATGTCGGCCCCGGTTTCGGCGACAGCAGCCATTTTTTTGTCCAGAATCGTGGCTGAAATCTCAGGAAACTTGAAGGAATACGTACCGCCCAGCCCGCAGCAGGTTTCCTCCTCGCCGTGGGCCACATATTCATATCCTGCCCTTTCCAGAAGCCCGCGGGGCGGTTGGCGCACGCCCATGCCCCGGCACAGGTGGCAGGGGGCGTGATAGGCGGCCCTGGTTTTCTCCGCCGGGTATTCTTTTGCTTCCCCCAGGCCCATGCGCATGACAAAGGAGCTGAAATCAATGACTTTTTCCGCAAACCGCCGGGCTCTGACCCCGGTGCCGGGGTGTTTGGCCAAAAGATGCGGGTAATTCTCCTTCATGTGGGATCCGCACGAGGCACAAAAAGTCAGGATATAGTCGTAGTCCCCGGGATCCATGTTACCGATGTTCCAGGCGGCCAAATCCGCGGCTGCCTCGTGTTCGCCCAGCATGTACAGGGGCAGACCGCAGCAGCCCTGCTGGGGGACAAAAACCACCTCGATTCGGCCGCCTGCCAGCAGCTTCAGGCCTGACAGAAGCTGCTCAGGGTAAACAAAGTCCTGCAGGCACCCGGAAAACAGGGCCACGCGGTATTCCGGCCTGGCCGGTGAAAAAGGGACCGGATCCCACTGGTCCCGGAAGGGTTTTTTGGCCAGGGCCGGCAGGGCCTTAAATTCGTGATCCCTGAAAAAAACCCCGGGCAGATGCCGCATGTAAGGGCTGTTTCCGGTAACCGGCTTCTGGGCGTATCTGCCGCTTCGCAGCAGCGCGTGAAACAGGGGCCGTCTTTTGAGCACAAACCCGGCCAGGGAACTGAGCACCGGCTTTTTGCCCCCGTGCTCCACCATGGTATGCACTTCCCGGATCAGGCGGGGCAGATCAATGCCGGCAACGCACACCTGTTTGCAGGCCTGGCAGTTTAAGCAGTTTTCAATCAGGTTCTTGTCCTTGTCCCGGCCGTGGAAAAAATAGGTCAGGATCAACCCGATGGCGCCGATATAGATGTGTCCGTATGCATGGCCGCCCACCAGGCGGTAGATGGGACAGACATTGGCGCACGCCCCGCATCGCACGCAACGAAGGGCCTGGGAAAAAACCGGGTCCTTTGCCAGCGCACTTCGGCCATTATCCAGAAACACGATGTGCATGATTTTGGTGCCCGAGCCCGAGGCTGCAGACGGGTTGGCACCGGTAATCCATGTGCCATATGAGGTAATGGCCTGGCCGGTGGCGTTTCTGGGCAGGCCCTTTAACACCTGAAGCGCTTCAAAAACCGTTGGAATCAGCTTGTCAATGCCCACCAGGGCCACGTGCACCCTTGGCATGGTGGTCACCAGGCGGACGTTTCCCTCGTTTGACACAATGCCCAGGGTGCCGGTTTCGGAAATGGCAAAATTGGCGCCCGAAATCCCCATATCGGCGCTGACAAACCGCTGGCGAAGCTCTCTGCGGGCCACCTTGACCAGTTTTTCAATGTCTGTGTCCTGCTGCTTGCCGGTCACTTCCGAAAACAGGCGGGAGACCTCGTTTCTGGAAAGGTGGATGGCGGGCATGACCATGTGAGAGGGCCCCTCGCCGCGCAGCTGAATGATCCACTCGCCCAGGTCGGTTTCAATGACCTCGTAGCCCCGGTTTTCCAGAAAATGGTTCAGCAGGGTTTCCTCGGCGGTCATGGACTTGGATTTAACAATCCGGGAGCAGTTGTTCTCTGCTGCAATCTGCGAGATGATCTCATTGGCCTCCACGTCAGAGCCGGCAAAATGCACCTTTGCCCCGGCTGCCTCGGCCTTTTGGCAAAACTCCCGATAGAGTTCATCGAGCCGGGACATGGCCGCATCCTTTGCCGTGCCGATGTTTTCGATCAGTCCGTCGCGGTCAATGCCGGCAAAATTGGCATCCCGGCCGTCGCGGTAGGCCACGGCAAAATTGTCCAGGGCCTTTCGCTGAAATGTATTTTCCAGGGCCTCTGCCAGCTGCTTGCGGTATTGCCCCAGGTTGTCTGCTGTCTGCATGAAAATCTCCCTTACAAAGAGGATTGCCCGTCAATGATCAAAACGTGAAGGTCCAGGGGGCCATGCACGCCAAGGGTCAGGACCCGCTCGATATCAGCCGTGCGGCTCGCACCGGTGATAAATGCGGTGTAATCGGATTTGGCAAAAAAACCGGCAAGTTTGTCTGCAACATCATAGGAATCCGCGTAAATATCGCCGGCATTGAGCACGGCCACATGCACCTCGCTGATCATGGTGGCCAGGCGCAGGTCCTCATCCGGGCAGTTGATCACCAGGGTTCCGGTCTCGGAAATGGCAAAATCGGCAAGGGTCAGCCCCACGTCAATGCCGCCGGCATAGGCGGCAAGCCCCCCTTCAATCAGGCCGATACCCGCCTGCCGGCACAATGATGTTAAAGATTCCGTATCTCTGTCTTCAAGATTCGGGGCTGCAATGAGTTTTTCCCACTGCTTTAAACCGCACAATTCCTCGGCCGGATCAGAAAGCGCGTGTTCACAGCCCGAAGCCAGAATGGCGCAGGCCTGTTTTTGGGCACACACATCAACGGTATAGGCCAGGGCATCGTCCATTGTGGCCACGGTTTTCACGGTGGCCGAAACCGCCCGGGCCTTTTGCGTAAACTGTGCTGTGCGTTCAGATCTGTTCATTAGGGTTTGTCCTTTGGTGAATCAGGGTCATTTTTGATTCTCGGTCCGGCCCGGGCCGGCGGATTGCCTGAGGCTTTGGGCATATACCTCAATGGGGTGACACACCCGGATTTTGCTTTGCGCATGGGACAAAAGGTCAATGATCTGCAGCATGCAGGCCGGACATCCCGTGGCCACGGTATCCGCGCCCGTGGCCAGGATGGCATCGCGCTTTTTGGCACCGATTTTCTTGGACAATTCATAATGCGCCAGGTTAAAACTGCCGCCCATGCCGCAGCACCGGTCTGCATCAGACATCTCCGAAAGCTGCAGCGAGCCGGATGCCCCAAGAATTGTTCTGGGCTGTTTGGCAATCCCCAAAGACTTTTTCAAATGACAGGGGTCATGGTAGGTCACGGTTTCAGAGCCGGCCGGTTGCTTTGCCTGCACGCCCATTACATCCACTAAAAAGGCGTTGATATCCCGGGTTTTTTCAACAATTCCGGAAATTTGCTCCCGGATTTTGCCGGAATCGCCGGTGATATAGGCGTCCATGGCCGGCCAGAGTTTGGCGATGGTGGAAGTGCATGTGGCGCAGGGTGTGACAAGGTAGTCAAAATCCAGGTCCTGCCAGATCCGGATGTTTTTTTCCACCAGATGGGAAAACGTCTGCACATCCCCGGCAGACAAGGCCGGAATTCCGCAGCAGGGCGCCTGGGCAGCCACATACACATCCACACCATGGAAGGCAAACACCTCCATGGCCGCTTCTGCAACACGCGGCAGGATCTTGTCCACCAGGCAGCCGGGGTAGAAAACCACCCGGGTTTGGCCGCTTTGCCTGGGCGCTGAAAAGTCCTTGTGGGCCTTTTTGTGCCAGGCCTCGGCGGCAATGGGCATGAAATGCCGGTCACCGATAACCGGGGACATGAAACGGGCGCAGGAGGAACCCAGGGTTTTGTTCACACTCCGGGTAAAGGGCCCCTGCAGGCGGCCCATCCATTGCATCAGGCTGTCGAACCGATCCGGATTGGACAAAAACCCCCGGAAAATGGCTTTTTTGATGGGTGACAGGCCCAAATAGCCGGTGATAATGGCCCGGGCCTTTAAAAACACGTCCAGCACAGGCACCCCGCCCGGGCATGCCGCCGCACACGAGCCGCACAAAAGGCACCGGTCCAGGCGCTCTTTGACCGCTTCCGGGTCATCCAGGATTTCCTGGCTCAAATTTTCCACAAGAACCAGTTTTCCCCTTGCCACGTCGGTTTCCCGGCCGGTCTCACCGTATAAGGGGCATACGGCCTGGCACATGCCGCAGCGGGTGCAGGAAACAAGATCGTCTTCAAGCTCCTTTAGGAGCCGAACCAATTCAGCAATATCTGCCATGGACTATTCTCCGATCATCTTGCCCGGATTCAGGATGTTTTTGGGGTCAAAGGTCTGTTTGAGCATCCGGGAATACAGGATCGTGCCCCGGCTGGTCTCCTTTTCCATGTATTTGCGCTTGGCCAGACCAATGCCGTGCTCCCCTGAAAGGGTGCCGCCCATGGCCAGGGCAGCCTCGAAGATATCGTCAATGGCTTTTTCCACCCGGGCATATTCCTCGTGGTTTCTTTTGTCTGTCAAAATGGTGGGGTGCAGGTTGCCGTCACCGGCATGGCCGAAGGTGCCGATATCCAGGTTATAGGTTTGGCTGATCTCCTTGATCTTTTTGACCATGTCCGGAATGCGGCTGCGGGGCACGGTTGCGTCCTCGAGCACGGTTGTGGGCTTCAGGCGCGCAAGTGCGGGCAGCGCATCACGCCTGGCCTGCCAGATCAGATCCTTTTCCTCTGCGTTTGCCGCCGCCTGGACGCTGACAGCGCCTTTTTTCCGGCAGATTTCCTGGATTTTTTCCGAATCCTCGGCCACCTCGGCCGGATGGCCGTCCACCTCGATGAGCAAAAGGGCTTCGGCATCCACCGGCAGGCCCGCATGCCGGAAGTCCTCCACGGTCCGGATGGTGAAGTTGTCGAGAAATTCCAGGGTGCAGGGCACAATCCGGTCTGCAATAATGGCGGATACGGTCTCGGATGCCTTTTCCACGGAATCAAAGACTGCGGTCATGGCCTGGGAGGCCTTGGGTGGGGGAATGAGCTTTAGGACAATGCGGGCAAATACCCCCAAAAGCCCCTCTGATCCCACCATGAGATCCGAAAGGTTAAAACCCGTGGCGCACTTCACCGTCCTGGAGCCGGATTTGACCAGTTCGCCGTTAACATCAAAAAACTCGACGCCCATGACGTAATCCTTGGTCACCCCGTATTTTAATCCCCGCAGGCCGCCTGCGTTTTCCGCCACATTGCCGCCCAGGGTGGACACGGCCTGACTGCCGGGATCCGGAGGATAAAAAAGCCCCTTTTCCGCAACAGCGGCTGCAAATTTGGCAGTGATCACTCCGGGTTCCACCACTGCATAAAGGTCTTCTGTGTTAATTTCCAAAATCCGGGCCAGGCCGTTTGTGACCACCACCACGGACCGGGTGCTGCTGGGTATGGTGCCGCCGCTCAAGTTGGTGCCCGAGCCGCGCACGGTCAGGGGCAGTCCGTTTTCATTGCACAGGGCCACCACCTGCCCGAGCTGCTCCATGGTTTCGGGCCGGACCACCAGGGCCGGCACCACCGAATCAAGCACGGCCGCATCATAGGCATAGGCCTGCCGGTCAGCTTCTGCAGCCATGACATTTCCGGCCCCCACGATTTGTTCAAAGCGGCGGACCACTTGTTTATCCGTCATTATTTACGCCTTTCTGCGATCTTTTGTATGCACCCGGTATATACATCCGGATTTTCTAAAACACCCCCGGAAACATCAGGTAGGCAAAAACCATTCCCATTATGCCCACCACGACCCCGTAGAGAAGCAGGGGAAGAACGTTTCGCTTTATAATCACGCCTTCCATGCCCACCAGGCCCACTGTGGCCGATGCGGCAACAATATTGTGAATGCAGACCATGTTGCCCATGGCGCCGCCCACTGCCTGCAGGGCCACGATAATCTGCCGGGGCAGTTCAAGGGCTGTTGCAATATCATACTGGAATTCGGCAAACAGCAGGTCGGATACCGTGTTGCTGCCGGTGATAAACGAGCCCAGCGCGCCGATAAACGATGCAAACAAAGGCCAGGACCCGCCGGTGACCGCGGCCACGGCCTCTGCCATGGACAGGGGCATGGAGGCATATTCCATGGGATTCATGCTGGAATTCTTGAAAATCTGCACCAGGGCCACGGCAAAAAGCAGGGCGATGGTGGGGTTTTTCATGCGCTTAAACGCCTGGCTCCAGGCCTTTTTGACTTTTTCCGCAGGCATGCCATGGAGAAAAACCGTCAGCACGGCCACCAGAATAAACGGTACAATACCCGGGTTATACAGGGGCTGGAGGGCATAGCCGATACCGGACTGGCCCAGGATCTCGGAGACACCGATGCTCCAGGCCTTGACCCAGTCCACCAGGGGCAGAAACTGAACCCTTGTGAGCACCAGAATCAGGCCGATGAGCACATAGGGCATCCAGGCGCGCAACTGGCTCATCTGCGGTTTAAACGAGATATCTGTTGCCGTGGCAATCTCTCCGGTCCATTCCGCCTCCCACTCGGACTGGGGGCCGAAATCCCAGGATTCTTCAGGCAGAAACCATTTGTTTTTGGCGGCATACAAAACAATGGGCAGGCCCACAAGCCCGCCGATCAGGGCCGGAAATTCCTCGCCGATGAGAAAAGCCGAGCCCAGATAGGGGATCACAAAGGCCGCTGATGCAAACAGGGAGAATTTCCACACTGCAAGGCCTTCTTTCCAGGACCGGTTTTGGCCAAACAGCCGGGTCATAAAACAAACCACGAAAATGGGGAGGATAAAGGCCATGACCGAATGAAACACCGAAGCCCACTTGCCGATGAGCATGTAGAAGCCGTCCATGTCCGAAAACCCGATGCCTGCCGGGCCGGCCTGGGCGATGGCACCCTCCACCTTATAGGACAGATTTTTGAGGCCAAACCACACAGGCGTGCCCACGGCCCCGAAGGTAACCGGCACGGAGTTTAAAATCAGGGCCACCAGAACCGCGGCCAGTGCGGGAAAGCCCAGGCTCATCAAAAGCGGGCCGGCAATGGCCGCAGGGGTGCCGAACCCGGCCGCGCCTTCGAGAAACGCCTCGAATATAAAGGCAATGATGATCACCTGGACCCGGCGGTCCTTGGAAATACCGTGGAAACCATGGTTAATGGTCTCCATGCCCCCGCTTTCAGACAGGGTGTATAAAATCATCAAAGCGCCGAAAACGATTAACAAAACAGTGATTGCAGAGGCAAAGCCCTGAAGAGTGGAGGCGGCCACGACCACAACGTCCATTTTCCACACAAACACACCGGCCGCGGCAGCCACCAGCCAGGCCAGCGGCATGGCCCGGGTGGCCGGCCAGCGCAGACCGACCATGAGCACAAGTGCAACCAGGATGGGCAGAAAAGCAAATGCTGCAAGCAGTCCGACAGGCATAATCCATATCCTTTCCATTGGGGTAAAAAAATCAACCAATCGATAGCAAAACGTTGTTTACCTTATCATAATAAACCCGATTCAGCAAAGATCAAAAATTTGTCCGCCCCCGGCACCGGGGCCGGCAATATCATTGGCTGAAAGCAGAATTTTTCAATGTGCCCTTGAGGATGCAGGCTTTTGAAAAATCCTTTGACATGCGGTGAAAAAACATTTTATGATCCTCCCCATCATTTGCTGGAATAAACCGATCTAATCCTTTAACATTTCGAACTTATTTAAAATAATAATTATTCCAAGCACACATATCTATTAGGGATTCCAAGACATTGCCAATCCATCAAATCAAGGAGGAAGGCCCATGGCCCTGAACCTGGATGCTGTCGGAAAAAAAATCGGCCCTGTGACCACGCCGTATACCTGGAAAGATGCGGCCCTGTACGCCCTGGGCGTAGGGGCCGGTTTCCAGGATCTCAACTACGTCTATGAAAAGGATCTCAAGGTAATTCCCAGTTTCGGGGTGGCTGCGGTGTTTGACTTTCTGATGCATTTCGGCATCAAGGCGGAAGTCAACCTTGCCGGGATCCTGCACGGCGAACAGCAGCTGATCTTTCACAATCCCATCCCTGCCGAAGGCAAGCTGATCACCGAGGGTGAAATCACCGATATCTATGACATGGGAAAAGACAAGGGCGCGATCATCGAAGGCAAAAGCATCACCCGTCACTCCAGCGGAAAGCGCCTGTTTACAAGCATTATCCGGATCTTTTCCCGTCTTGACGGCGGATTTGGCGGAAAACCCGCCCCAAAAGTACAAACGCCCATCCCGGACCGGGCCCCCGACTTTGAGGCAAAGGATCATCCGTCCCCGGATCAGCCCCTTTTGTACCGGCTTTCCGGAGACGTGTTCCAGCTTCACGTGGATCCCGAATTTGCCAAAATGGCCGGGTTTGAAAAGCCCATCATGCACGGGCTGTGCACCCACGGTTTTGCATGCCGGGCCCTGATTGCCAAACTCATCCCGGGCGAGCCCGAGCGCATGCACAGATTGGACTGCCGGTTTTCAAAGGCCCTTTATCCGGGAGATCCCATCAAGACCCGAATCTGGAAACTTGAACCCGGACGGGCCGCCTGGGAGGTGGTCAACGAAAAAACCGGTGATACAGTAATTACAAACGGCATATTTGAATACGGTGAAGTGCCCAGGGATGAAATCCGTTTTGACGGCCAGGTGGCCATTGTCACCGGCGCAGGCGGGGGCCTGGGCAAAACTTACGCCCTGGACCTGGCCCGCAGGGGGGCAAAGGTGGTGGTCAACGACCTGGGCGGCGCCAGAGACGGCACAGGCCAGGGATCTTCAACCCCGGCACAAAAGGTGGTGGATGAAATCACTGCCGAAGGCGGGCAGGCGGTTGCCAGCTACGACAACGTGGCCACGGCAGAAGGCGGGCAAAACATCGTGCAGACCGCCATGGAAAACTACGGCACCGTGGACATCCTGATCAACAACGCCGGGATTCTGCGGGACAAAAGCTTTGTGAAAATGGCCCCCGACACCTGGCAGGCCGTGCTCGACGTTCACTTAAACGGCGCTTATAACGTCACCCGGCCGGCATTTGCCGTCATGCGCGAAAAGGGCTACGGCCGGATCATCATGACCACTTCGGCTGCCGGGCTTTACGGCAATTTCGGCCAGGCCAACTATTCGGCCGCCAAAACGGGCCTGGTGGGATTGATGAACACCCTCAAGCTCGAAGGCCGCAAACACAACATTTGCGTCAATACCGTGGCCCCCCTGGCCGCCTCCCGGCTCACCGAGGACGTAATGCCCGCCGAATTTCTCGACAAGCTCCGGCCCGAATTTGTCTCGCCCCTGGTGATGTTTCTCTGCTCAAAGCGATGTCCGGTTTCCGGCCATATTTACAACGCCGGCATGGGCAGCTTTAACCGCGCCGCGCTGATTACCGGCCCCGGGGCCGTGGCCGGTGATCCGGAATCGATACCAACGGCCGAACAGGTGAAGGACAAACTCGATCAGATCCAGTCCCTGGAAGGCGGCAAAGAATACAGTGAATTAAACGCGCAGGTGGCAGACGTGATCAACGCCTTTTCCCGGCTGGCCGGCGATAATGGTCAATCCGCGGAGACGTGATGAAATCCCAGCTCATTGAAAAGCTCTTTGCCCTATAAATTGTTTGAACCGCTTTGAACCTTTATAAAAATAAAAGGAGTGAAAACATGATCGGCATCACTTCATACGGCGCATACATCCCCAGGCTTCGGCTGTCGCGCCCGGCCATCTACCAGGCCATGGGCTGGTTTGCCCCGGCCATTGCCATGGTGGCCCAGGGCGAGCGTTCCATGTGCAACTGGGACGAAGACGCATTGACCATGTCCGTGGAAGCCTCCAGAAACGCCCTGGAAAATGCGGACAAGGACGCTGTTGACGGAATTTACCTGGCATCCACATCGTTTCCCTTTGCAGACCGGCAAAACGCCGGCATTGTATCCACGGCCTTAAATCTTGGCGAGGATATCACGTCCGCGGATTTCACCGCCGCCCAGAAGGCCGGCACCACTGCCCTGGCCACCGCCCTGGAAGCGGCCGCGGGAAAAGCGGACAAAACCCTGCTGGTCACGGCCGCAGACTGCCGCCAGACCAAACCCGGGGGCTTTTACGAGATGTGGTACGGAGACGGTGCAGCCTCCTTTGTGGTGGGCAGCAAAGACGTGATTGCCCGATACCGGGGAAGCTATTCAGTGTCCTGCGATTTTGTGGACCATTACCGGGGAGCGCAGAACCGGTTTGATTATACCTGGGAGGAGCGCTGGGTAAGAGACGAGGGCTATTCAAAAATCATTCCCCAGGCGGTCAACGGGCTTTTAAAAAAGCTGGATCTGAGCATTGATAAAATCGACCGGCTGGTCTATCCCTGCTATTTCAAGGCCGAGCACAAAAAAATCGCCCGAAAACTGGGCGCGGACCCGGAAAAGGTCATGGACAACATGCATGAGGTCTGCGGGGATACCGGTTCTGCCCACGCCCTTTTGATGCTGGCCGCGGCCCTGGATGCCGCAGAGCCCGGTGAAAACATCGTGGTGGCCGGATTCGGTCAGGGAAGCGATGCCCTGTGCTTTACGGTCACAGAAGAAATCGCCCGGTTCAAACAAACACCCAGGGTGCAAAGCGTTTTGGACAACCGGGAATCTGTTGACAACTACCCCAAATGGCTGGTGTTCCGGGATCTTCTGGAACCGGAGATGGGCATCCGGGCAGAAGCCCCCACCCAGACGGCCATGACCACCCTGTGGCGCAAGCGCAAAATGATCCTCGGCCTTGTGGGCGGCAAATGCAGCCAATGCGAAACCCCCCAGTTTCCCAAAACAGAAGTCTGCGTCAATCCCGGATGCACAGCCCGCCACACCCAGAACGATTACGCCTTTGCCGACCAGCCCGCACGGGTCAAGACATTTACCGGCGACATGCTGGCGGTATCCCATGACCCGCCCCATATCTACGGCATGATCCAGTTTGACAACGGCGGCCGGTTCATGGCCGATTTCACCGACTGCAAGCTCTCTGAAGTCAAGGTGGGACTGCCCGTGCAGATGGTGTTTCGCAAACGCACCCGGGACAAGGAGCGCGGTTTTGTCAACTATTTCTGGAAGGCCAGGCCTGTTGCCGGGGCGGCTGAAGAAATGGCAAAAATCCGCTTTGACGGCCAGGTGGCGGTGATTACCGGTGCCGGCGGCGGCCTGGGAAGGGCCTATGCCCTGGAGCTGGCATCCCGGGGCGCCAGTGTGGTTGTCAATGACCTGGGCGGGGCCAGAGACGGCTCCGGAGAAGGGTCGGCCGACCCGGCCCGGCAGGTGGTGGATGAAATCACTGCGGCCGGGGGCCGGGCGATTGCCAATTATGATAACGTGGCCACCGCCGAAGGCGGACAAAACATCATTGACTGCGCCCTTAAACATTACGGCCGGGTGGATATCGTGATCAACAACGCCGGAATCCTGCGGGACAAAAGTTTTGCCAAAATGGAACCCGAAAACTGGAACGCTGTTTTGGCGGTTCACTTAAACGGCGCTTTCAACGTGACCCGCCCGGCATTCCAGATCATGCGCACCCAGGGCTACGGCCGGGTGATCATGACCACTTCGGCGGCCGGACTATACGGCAACTTCGGCCAGGCCAACTATTCAGCCGCCAAAATGGCCCTGGTGGGCATGATGAACACCCTGAAACTGGAAGGGGCCAAATACGATATTTGCGTCAACACCATCGCCCCCCTGGCCGCATCCCGTCTCACCGAAGACATTATGCCCCGGGAAATGCTGGATCGGATGAAGCCCGAGCTTGTCACGCCCATGGTGGTCTATCTGGCAAGCGATCAGTGCCGGGAATCGGGCCGCATCTACAATGCCGGCATGGGCTATTTCAACCGCGCCGCGATTCTCACCGGCAAAGGCGCCAGGCTCGGCAGCCGCGAAAACCCGCCCACCCCCGAAGAGGTGGCGGAAAACTTTGAGCAGATCACGGACATGACCGGGGCAGAGCCCATTGATGACGCCAATGCCGCCCTGTTTGCATTGATGTCACCACAGGAAACCAAAACAGCATCCTGAAAAACGGTCACGCTTTGATCAATCCGAAAACCTTTCACAAGGGATTTTCGGAACAGCATTGGATAAATGAGGAGGCAGAATATGGCAACAGGCATCAGGGATAAAGTGGCAATCATCGGCATGGGGTGCACTCGTTTCGGGGAAAGATGGGACGTGGGCGCAGAAGAACTCATGCTCGAAGCCTTTGAAGAGGGGCTGACCGATGCCGGCATTGCACCGGCAGACATCCAGGCCGCCTGGTTTGGCACGTGCATGGACGAAGTCAACGTTGGCAAAACCGCCATGCCCCTGGCCACCACCCTCAGGCTGCCCATGATTCCGGTCACCCGGGTGGAAAATTACTGTGCCACCGGCACCGAGGCATTCAGGGGGGCCTGTTATGCAGTGGCATCCGGGGCATATGACATCTGCCTGGCTCTGGGTGTGGAAAAACTCAAGGACACCGGATACGGCGGACTGCCTGCGGGCGGCTCCAACACCGGCTCGCTCATGTGGCAGTGGTGGCCGAATTTGACCGCCCCTGGCTCTTTTGCGCAACTTGCCAGTGCGTATGCCGCCAAGTACCGGATTTCGGACGCGGACCTGAAACGGGCCATGGCCCATGTATCGGCCAAAAGCCATGAAAACGGGGCCATGAACCCCAAGGCGCATCTGCGAAAGAAAGTCTCCGAGGACCAGGTCATGGCCGCCCCGATTGTGGCTCATCCCCTGGGCTTGTTTGACTGCTGCGGGGTCAGCGACGGATCGGCCTGTGCCATTGTCACCACCCCGGAAATCGCACAAAAGATGGGAAAAAAGGATTTTGTGTCTGTCAAAGCCCTGCAGCTGGCCCTGAGCAGCGGAGAGGAAATCGGTTTTAACGACTGGGACGGGGATCATTTCATGACCACCGCAAAGTGCAGCACTGCGGCCTACAAGGAGGCCGGCATTGACAACCCCAGAGAGGAAATCAGCATGATGGAGCTACATGACTGCTTTTCCATCACAGAGCTGGTCACCTACGAGGATCTGCACATTTCCCAGCGCGGCCGGGCGGTCTACGACATCATGGACGGATTCTACGACCGCGGCGGCCAGGTGCCCTGCCAGATCGACGGGGGGCTGAAATGCTTCGGCCATCCCATCGGCGCATCCGGGCTGCGGATGCTCTACGAGATGTATCTCCAGCTCCACGGCCGGGCCGGGGACCGCCAGATCCAAAACCCGCAGCTGGGCATGACCCACAATCTGGGCGGTTTTCCGTTCCAGAACATCTGCAGCATCGCCATTGTGGGCAAATACAAAGGATAGGAACAGAGAAAACAGAAGACAGAGGGCAGAGGGCAGATGACGGAAAACAGAGGACAGAGGGCGGAGGGCGGATATCAGTCTTCAGGATCCGGAAAAATGCCGGGCATGAAAGCAAACCTGTCAAACCGTTCGCAGAAAAACGCCCGGCAGGCACCGGGCCGCAGGCTGTAAACCGTGCACCTGCCCGAAGCCTCCAGACACGGGCAGGCCAAAACCGTCCGTTTTTCACCAATCTGCAAAGGCACCCGGAGTCCGGTTTCCGGGTGTCTGCCGCAGCAGACGTACACCTTTTCCTCCAGGTCGCAGGCTTCACAGGGATTTGTCATTGCCCGCCACAGCCGCCGGAAGCGTATGTATCCACGCACATGAAAAGAAAAACAATCTTGTCATAAAATTCAGATTACGTTAGAATTGCGAAAAACCCTGATAACAAGGATGGCCTATGCTCAAGCACACACTGTCAAAACTTGAGGAAAAAATCAAGGCTTCCGGAAACATACCGGAAGACAAAAAACAGGAATACTATGAACTGCTCAGCCGGCTAAACGAAGAAATCACAGACCTGGCTGAAACCGACCTGCAGCGGGCCGAAAGCATCAAAAAATTCACCAAGGCCTCGGCCCACGAAGCCACCCGCGACGAGCTGGACCCCAATCTGCTGGAGACCTCCATCCAGGGGCTGCGCGAATCGGTCCGGGAATTTCGCACCTCCCATCCCAGGCTTGTGGACACGGTAAACGATATCTGTATTTTTCTGTCCAAGCTTGGCATTTAAGCCAATGCCGCCCGGAGGTTGTCATTTGTTCCCATTTGAACAAGCCTCATAAAAAGGACGCAGTCATGTCAGCTTCCCCTTCACAATCAACCGAAACGATGATTGCCAAAGACGGAACTCCGTTGTTTATCCGGCACTTTCCCGCCGGCTCTGCCCCGCGTGCATGCATGGTCATCGTCCACGGCCTGTGCGAACATTCGGGCCGGTATGAACAAATGGCTGAATTTTTGAACAAAAGAGACATCCGGGTCACTGCCTATGACCAGCGGGGGCACGGGCAAAGCAGCGGGCCGCGCGGTCATGTGCAGGACTTTGATCGCCTCACAGACGACCTGATGCAGGTGATCCAAAAATACCGGCAGCAGATGGATGAAAACCTGCCCGTACTGATTCTGGGCCACAGCATGGGCGGCCTTGTGGTGCTGCGCTTTGCACAGCGTTTTGGCCACACTGTCAGCGGGGTGATCGCATCATCTCCCGCCCTGGCCCCGGCGGTATCCATACCCCCGGTAAAAGCCGCCCTAGCCCGGCTTATGTCGCGCATCCGGCCGCAGCTCACCTTTGACAACCAGCTGGCGCCCGAACATATCAGCCACGATGATTCGGTGGTCCAGGCCTATATCAGCGATCCCCTGGTCCTTGGCCGGGTCAGCGCCCGTTTGTTTACAGAAATGTTAAAAACCATGGACCAGACCCGTCAGGACGCGGCCATGATCTCTGTTCCCCTGCTGCTGCAGGCCGCAGGCGATGACCGCCTGGTGAATCCCGACGCTTCACGCAAATTTTTCGAACATATCGAATCTTCGGACAAAACCCTTCATGTATATCCCGGCCTGTTTCATGAAATCTACAATGAAGAGCCATCCCTGCGGCAGCAGGTTTTAGCCGATCTTGAAACCTGGCTTGAAAGCCATGTCCGGTGAGAGGCCTTCAATGATCCAAACCATGCGGGACTGGGTTCACCGGCAATTTTCCGATCCCCAGGTGGTGATCCTATGGGGAATGCTGCTGGGCGGATTTCTGCTGGTGATTCTTTTGGGTCAGATGCTGCAGCCTGTGTTTGTGGGCCTGATCATCGCCTACCTGATCGAAGGCATCGTATCCCGGCTTGAAACCTGCCGCATTCCCAGGGCCATTGCAGTGACCCTGTCTTTTGCCCTTTTTATGATCTGCTTTCTTGCCCTGATCATTGGACTGCTGCCCCTGCTTTCCAGGCAGATCGCACAATTGATCCAGGAGCTGCCCGCCCTGATCACAAACGGCCAGCAACAGCTCATGCAGCTCCCGGAACGATACCCCGAACTGGTCTCGGAAGAACAGGTCCGGCAGGTGATCAATTTTTTAAAAACCGAGCTCACACGACTGGGCCAGAGTGCACTGGTTTTTTCAGTGGCCTCGGTGCGAAACCTGATCACCATTCTGGTCTATCTTGTGCTCGTTCCCCTGCTGGTTTTGTTTTTCCTTAAGGACAAGGACAGAATCATTTCCTGGTTTAAAAAATTTCTGCCCAGAAACATGGACCTGGCCACAGAAGTTTGGCAGGAGGTCAACGACCAGGTGGCCAACTTTGTCCGGGGCAAAATCTGGGAAATCATTATTGTCTGGACGGTGAGCTATGCCACATTTACCCTGCTGGAGCTCAATTATGCCATGCTGGTGTCTTTGTTTATCGGCCTGTCCGTGCTGATCCCCTATATCGGGGCCACGGTGATGACCATCCCGGTGGTTCTGCTGGCCTTTTTCCAATGGGGCGTCAGCCCGGAATTTACCTACACAGTGATCGCATACGGCATTATCCAGCTCATTGACGGCAACATCCTGGTACCGCTGCTGCTGTCCGGAGTGGTCAACCTCCACCCGGTGGCCATTATCGTGGCCATCCTGGTGTTCGGGGGGCTGTGGGGCGTCTGGGGCCTTTTTCTGGCCATTCCCCTGGCCACGCTGGTCCATGCGGTCATCAAAACCTGGTTTTCCAAAAAATCCGAAAAAACCGGATAAATTCATTACCACGCAACACAGGAGGCAATCATGCGGGAAATTGACACACCCAGGGTCTACCTGGTGGCCAAAACCACACTGGTATCCGAAGGGTTAAACGCCTATCTAAAAGATATCGGCAGTCCGGACTGGCAAACCGACGACAATGTCGCAGACGGGGAAAACCTGATCGAGGCTGCCGGCCGGATGTGCTACCGCTCCTGGCAGCCCTGGGACCCGGCCAAGCCCGAGGCCTCCAACCCCAATGTCGGTCGGGTGCGCCGGGGCAATGACCGGTATCTGGCCAATGTGCTCAAAAGCGGTCACGGATCCGTGCTGGAACACGTAAATGCCACATTTATCTTCAGAAATGTCTCCCGGGTGTTTACCCATGAACTGGTCCGCCACCGCGCCGGGATGGCCTATTCCCAGGAAAGCCTCAGATACGTGCGCCTGGATGATCTTCCGGTGTGGATTCCCGACTCTGCCAAATCCAACCCGGAAGCAGAGAAAAAATTCCGGGAGGTGGTGGATTTTCTGGAAAACACCCAGAAGGAACTGGCCGATATCTTCGGTATTGCCGACATGGACGATTTTGCCGCCAAAAAAATGCTTACCTCCATGTTCCGGCGCCTTGCGCCCATCGGCATCGGCACCACCATCATGGTCACAGGCAATCTCCGGGCCTGGCGCCATATCATTTCCATGCGAACGTCCGTGCATGCAGAAGAGGAAATCCGGCTGGTGGGCGACCAGATTGCCCGAATCTGCAAAAAGGAATTTCCCAACGTGTTCCAGGACATGTTCCGGGACGAGGAGACCGGGGCCTGGGGATTTGATCACGCCAAGGTATAGCCGGATGCGCCAATGAAAACCATGAAAGCCATCCGGTTTGAAAACCAACAGGTAATCACCCGGGAAGCTCCCCTGCCGGAAATCAGTGAGAGCGAAGCCCTGGTGAAAGTCTCCATGGCCGGCATCTGCGGCACGGACACGGAAATCTTTGAGGGCTATGCCCAATTTTCCGGAATTGCCGGCCATGAAATGGCCGGGGTGGTGTGCCGGGCCCCGGGGCGCCCGGAGCTGGAAGGCAAGGCGGTGGCCGCGGATATCAACTGCGGCTGCGGCGCCTGTCCATGGTGTGCCGCCGGTGATCCCCGCCACTGCCAAAACCGGCAGGTTATTGGCATCCGTGGCAGAAACGGGGCGTTTGCCGAATACTGCGCCCTGCCCGCAGAAAACCTGCATGTGATTCCCCAGGGGCTGGGCATGGAGCAGGCAGTGTTTGCCGAGCCCCTGGCTGCAGCCCTGGAAATCACCCAGCAGGTCCACATTGTCAACACGGACAAAATCGCGGTTCTGGGCGACGGCAAAATGGGCCTGCTTTCAGCAATGGCCCTTGGCCACGCAACCGGGCGGGTAACGCTCATCGGCCGCCATGCCCGGAAGCTGGCCATTGCCGCCTCTGCCGGCATTGCCACATTGCAGACCGCCGCAGACGAGTCTGCTGAAGCGCTCAGAACCCGGCTGGGGCTTTTTGATCTTGTGGTGGATGCCACCGGCGCTGCCGAAGGCATCCAAACCGCTCTTTGCCTGGTGCGGCCCAAAGGCACGGTTGTTGTGAAAACCACGTCCCGCAAGCCTTCCCGGATTGATCTTTCCGCGGTCGTGGTCGATGAAATCCGCATCCTGGGCTCAAGATGCGGAGATATTGACCTGGCCCTGCGCTGCCTGGAGCGCGGCTGGGTTGATGTCAGTGCCCTGGTGGAAAAAATCTATCCTTTCCGCCGGTTTGAACAGGCCTTTGCCCATGCCCGGCAAAAAGGCAGTCTCAAAATTTTGGTGGATTTTGAGCACAAAACCGGCCGGGGCGATTACTGAAACAGTTTCTGCAGCCCCTTTTCAATGACTTTCCGGGTGCCCTCCTCGGTCAACTGCTTTTGCAGGCGCGCCTTGTCCAAAACAAAACGGGGTTTTCCCAAGGATCCGCCCAGAGCCACGGGCATGCCGGTCCATCCCTGCTCATCTGCAAGCAATTGGCCCACAAGGCTGTCTGAAGACAGGCGGCTGGAAAATCCCGGGGCCAGGGCCAGGTTCAGGTTCATGTCCAGGGCGCCGTTTAGGCCGATGGTGCCGGTGGGCTTCATTTTTACGTCCTTTCCGGCAAAATCGGAAACCAGCCGGAGTTTTCCGTCATCAATTTCAAAATCGCCCTCAAATGATTTGAAATCAATGGATTTCGAATCTCCTGCGCCCAGGGCGGATGCCAGGCCACCGGCAAACTCCCTGCCTGTGATTTTTCCATCAAAAATCCGGATCTCGCCCTGCCCGCTCAAAGCCTCGCGCATCTGCTTCCAGGCCGTGCCCTGGCCGGAAATATTGACCGCAGCCGATGTCCGGCCCAGCAGTGTGCCCGCGGCCTTTGGGTAAAGTCCGGATACCAGAGCGTCAGCGCTGATCTCTTCCACGGAAAAATCAGAATCATAGGAAAGCCCGGCAACACCCAGATCCACCCGGGCATTTCCGGAAATTGCACCTTCGGCCAGCCGTGCATCCAGGGTTTCCACGGTAAGCACGTTTTTGACCAGCTTATAGCCAAGCTTCAGGTCTTTCATGGCAAGGCCCTTGTAAACCGCCTTGTCCACATCCACCCGCCCGTTTGCAGAAACCGGCAGGTCAAACGGACCCAGGGGCGCATCTTTGCCCGCAGGAGCCGGTTTTGAAGATTCAGACGAACCCGGCTTTGCCCTGCCCTCTTTTTCTTTCTGCCGGGGCAGGGGTGTCTGAAGCGCGGCCATGAGTTTGTCGATATTTAGATTGTCGGCATGGATACGATTTTCAATTTTCAGAGGCCTGGAAAGAAAATCCGTTACCGTAAGATCCACGAAAACCACATCATCGCCAAGAGTGATCTCAAGTCCTTCTGTATGGATTTTTTGAGATGAGAGATCAATGGTGCCCGAGACAACCGGCCGGAGTCCTTCAATGGCGGCCCGGGCCTGATTTTCCAAATAAGGGGCAAAATCAGCGAGATTGAAACCATCGAGTTTCACATTCGCCTGGATCTGGGCATTTGCCGCATTGACCGTGCCTTTGACAGAAAACGGCGCCTGGCCGGGCCGGGCGGCCATCTCAAAGGGAAAGGACTGATCCTGGGAAATGTCTTTGGCAGAGGCGTTAAACCCGCTGATCTCATAGTCAAACCCATCTGTTCCGGCCCCGTGGTCGGTAAAAAACACTGTGCCGTCGTTGACCTGAAGCCGGCTGACCAGCAGATTGATACCATTGCCCTGTTTGCCCTCGGATGCAGGAGCCGCGGATTCTTCTTTTTGCTCAGACGAAGGCGGCCCCGTAAGCAGATCGTTGAAATTAAACGTGCCGTCTTTATTCCGGACAACGCGGATCTGCGGTTTTTCCAGACGGATTTCATCAACCACCACCTGTTTTTTCAGCAATGGCCAAAACCGGTAGCGCAGCACCATCTCATCTGCGGCCACAAAGTCCTGACCGGTATCCTGCATGCCGATGCGCATATCCCGGATCACCACCCCGGAAAACAGGCGGATATCAATGTCGCCAATGGCAACGCTCCGGTTGAGGTTTTTCTCGGCAAGGGGAACCACCGTGTCCCGTACCCGCTCCGGGGTGATCAGAAACTTGGCCGCCACAACCAGCACAATGATCACTACAACCAAAATCCCCGCAGCAATACCCAAAATTTTTCCCGCCTTTTTCATTTTTCCACCCCTTATGATTATCTGCACATTGCATTTTACCGTCTCCCGCAATTCTTTTCAAACATATGGATTGGTTCTTATTATCAGATCAAATTTAATCCTTGTCAAACGCTGCAGAGAACCTGACAATCAAAGCATCGGAATAATCATCTTGTGACGGTTTTCGCATGCGCCGGGTCAGGTGCGGTTTGTTTGTCTGCGGCGTGCTTTCGGCGATTGGCCCGGGACTTTGGCTGGAATTTTAAAAACTCGGGCGGATCGCCCTCAGACAGTTTAAAATTCCGGACGCCAAAGCCCCGGGCCAATCTTTTGCCGAAACCGCGCCAATGCAGTCAAACAACCCCCCCCGCCCCGCCCCATGGCCAAGGTACTGGGAATATGGGCCGGCAATTGTTTTTTGCCAAAGTGTCCTTTGACATTTGTACCAATCCAGCGCGAATGATCCGGGAGGATGTTTTCAGGTGTTTTGCAGCGTTATCGCATTTGGATATGGCCCCCAAGAAAGCCTGAAGGACGGGGCCGGATTTTTGAAGCGACATTGAGAATTTTTGCGGGAAAATTCAGCCAATGCCGGAGCCGGAAAATTTCAAACTGTTTGAGGGCGAATGCCCGAGTTTTTGAAATTTCGGCGAAGGCATTGGCTGAATCCGCAAAAAGGCTCAGGAGCGAAAAACCCGGCCCCGGCCGCAGGGCTTTCTTCCTGATAAACATCAAGCGATGATACTTTTACGAGAACCATCAAGTTTCGAGTCCCGGATTCTGGTTGCCAATCCGTGCCATGAAAGATAAAATGAGAATATATACGGCAACAATTTGTCTTTATCCGGGAGGGGCACATGAACCGAGACGAGATGGTTTCACGGATCAAAAACACCGTGGAACCCTGGGATTTTGTGGTTATCGGCGGCGGGGCAACCGGTCTTGGATGCGCCATTGAAGCCGCATCAAGGGGATATCAGACCCTTTTACTGGAACGCGACGATTTCTCCAAAGGCACTTCCAGCCGCAGCACCAAGCTCATCCACGGGGGGGTGCGCTACCTGCAGCAGGGAAATGTTTCCCTGGTGCTCGAAGCTCTCAGGGAACGCGGCCGCCTGCGCAGAAACGCCCCGCACCTGGTGCACAACCTGCCGTTTGTGGTGCCCAGCTACGACTGGTGGGAAGGCCCGTTTTACGGCATCGGCCTGAAACTCTACGATATGCTTGCCGGCAAGCACGGCTTCGGCCATTCCCGGTTTCTTTCCCGGGAGACCACCCGCCAATACCTGCCCACGGTTGAAACCGAAGGCCTGCGCGGCGGTGTGATTTATTACGACGGCCAGTTCGACGATTCGCGCCTTGCCGTCAACATGGCCCAGACCGCGGCAGACCAGTCCGCCACCCTTGTCAACTACATGAACGTCACCGGCCTGATCCGGGAAAAACAGATGACCGCCGGGGTGAGGGCAAAAGACATGGAAACCGGGGCAGAATACGAAATCCGGGCCAAAAGCGTTATCAATGCAACAGGAGTGTTCACCGATCAGGTCCTGCGCATGGACGACCCCGGGGCAAGGCAGATCATTGTTCCCAGCCAGGGCGTGCACCTGGTATTAGACGCCTCGTTTCTTCCCGGAGACAAGGCCATCATGGTGCCTCACACCGCAGACGGCCGGGTGCTGTTTGCCACCCCCTGGCACGACAAGGTGATCGTGGGCACCACAGACACCATGGTGGATAAAATCCTGGACGAACCCCGCCCCCTTGAAAATGAAATCGAATTTCTGCTCTCCCACGCAGCACAATATCTCACCAAGGACCCGGATGCATCCGATGTGCTCAGCATCTTTGCCGGCCTGCGCCCGCTTGTAAACCAGGGAGACGGGGACAGCACCGCTGCCCTTTCCCGGGATCACACCATTTATATTTCCCGCTCCGGACTGGTGACCATCACCGGGGGCAAATGGACCACCTTCCGGAAAATGGCCGAAGAAACCATTGACCAGGCCGCAATGGTGGCCCACCTGGACGAGCGGCCTTGCGTGAGCCATGATCTGCATATCCACGGCTATCACAACCATACGGAAAAATTCGGGGACCTGGCGGTCTATGGCGCGGATGCCGCAGGCATCCGGGATCTTTGCTACCAGCGCCCGGAACTCAAAAAACAGATTCACCCGGCATTTCCAACCATTGCCGCAGAAGCCGTCTGGGCGGTGAAACATGAAATGGCCCGCACCGTGGAGGATTTTCTGGCCCGCCGGACCCGTGCCCTGCTGCTGGATGCCAGGGCCAGCATTGAGGCCGCAGAAGAAGCGGCCCGGCTCATGGCAGGAGAACTGGGACAGGATGAAAACTGGATCCGCCGGGAAATAAAATCCTATCAAAGCCTGGCCAGGGGCTATTTTCTGTAAGACAGCCGGCCCACCAGAAACCCGTCTATGAGCAGGGACACCAGGTGGTGGAGCACGCAGACCATCAACGCCAGGGCAAACTGGCCAAAAAGGGTCACCTGCAGGATAATCGACAACGGCAGGGTTTTCTGGCTGCCCATGAACAACACCGCCTCCATTCGCCCCCGGGGCACGGAAAACACCCGCACCATCAGATACGCGCACCCCAGCAGCACGCAGTGAAAAACAGCCACAACCCCGGCAATGGAAACCATGCCCCCAAGATCCCCGGAAAGCACCGGCCGGGCCTGGGCCACACCCATCCAGACAATGCACAGAATCAGACACTGGTTGATGAGCTGAAACCGGCCTGCGGCTGCGGCAAGGCGGGAAAAAGCACAGGCCTTGACGGCCAGGCCCATGCAAAGGGGGACCAGCACGTATAAGCCGATCTTGATCATCACCCCTGTGCGGTCAAAATCCACCTGTGTGGAAATATCGGTGAGGCCGAGCAAAAGCGGCAGCGTGAAAGGAATGGTAAACATGCACAGCAAATTGGCCAGGATGGTGATAAACAGGGCGTGGGCTGGATTTCCGCCGGAAGCCCCGCTCATGACCACCCCGCTGCTCAGGGTGGTGGGCATGACCGCCACCAGAAAAAGCCCGATGATCACGCCTGTCTGCAGCGGGGCCAGGGACGCCAGGGCGGCTATGGCCGGGGCAAACCCGAAAATCAGGGCCAGGGCCATTGCCGTGCCGGACACATCCCGGAGACCGGCCCGGATCTGTCCGGGATCCAGAACAATCCCGGAGAAAAAAAACACAAGAAAAATCACCACATCCGGGCCGTGATGGCGCTTGACCGCCTGGCCGGCATCGGCCAGCAGCCCGGTGGGATCGGCCATGGTTGCGGCAAACACCGTGGCCAGCCCGATCAAAAACCAATATTTTTTGACGATTTTCAATTCCGCCGGCCTCCTTATCTCCTTATTATCCGCCCAATTGCCGGATTTTTTTTATTGCATGCAGGGCCTTATTCTGGTTAGATGAACAAATTTTGGAACATAGCAGATTCTGTAATTCAATGCCAGATCATAAAAATCCGGCAAGTCATTGTTGACGCACTCGTAAAAAGTCGATTTTCAGATGGCGCCGTAAAAAGTTCAAGATCAAGGCTTGCGCGATTTCGAAGAATGCAGCGTACTTATCAGTACGTGAAATTCTGAGAAATTGCGCGTAACGCAGATATTGGACTTTTTGCGGTGCCATCATTGTTCATCAATTGTAAAATGCATGTTTTCCCGCCATTGTTTTACAATCGATAAAGGCCTTTTCCATGCAGCTCAAACGCATTGACATCTATGGGTTCAAGTCGTTTGCCGAAAGATGCACCATTGTCTTTCCGCCCGGCATATCCGCGGTGGTGGGCCCCAACGGCTGCGGCAAAAGCAACATCATTGATGCCATCAAATGGGTCATGGGTGAGCAAAGTGTGAAGCAGCTGCGGGGCAAATCCATGGGGGACGTGATTTTCTCCGGAACGGACAAAAAAGCGGCCGTGAACATGGCAGAAGTGTCGCTGACGCTCACAGGCATTTCAGAACAAACCCCTGCTTCTGTCAGCGCATATGAAGAAATCATGGTCACCCGCCGTCTTTACCGCTCAGGTGAAAGCCGGTACATGATCAACAAGCAGCCCTGCCGGTTAAAAGACATCAGTGATATTTTTCTTCGTTCCGGCATGGGAGCACGGTCATGCGCCATTATCCAGCAGGGAAACATCGGGGCCATAACGGATGCCGCAGCAGAGGAGCGGCGGACCTTTATCGAGGAAGCCGCCGGGGTTATGCGCTACAAAACCCGGCGTCAGGAGGCCCTGGCCCGGGTCAAATCCACACGCCAGAATCTGGACCGGATCAACGACATTCTCGACGAAATCGGAAAACAGCTTGAAGTCCTTGAGCAGGAAGCAGAAACGGCCCGGCAGTACAATGCGCGCATGGACAGGCTCAAGCACGCGGACATGCTCATCTCGGTGTATTATTATGAACAATACGAGCGCCGGATCAACGAAAACCGGCAACTGCTCCAACGTCTTAAGGAAAAGGACGAACTCAACACCGAAAACCTTGAACAGTTAAATGCCGCCCTGCAGGAAATCGAAGCCCGGCGCACACATGAAGAAAAAGCCCTTTCCGGGCTGCGCAACCAAAAAACCGACCTGCAGCGCAGCATTGATCAAACAGAAAGCCGGCTGCAGCACCTTGAGGATGAACAATCCCGACTGACCCGGGAATTGTCCCAATTGCAGGAGTCCCTGGAGAAAACCCGCCACAAGAATCAGCAAATCGAAACCGAAATCCAACAGGCCGGGGAAAAAGCACAGTCTTTGGAATCAGAAATTCAGGAACTGCTATCCAGCCTGGCCCAACAGGAATCCGCATCCGACGATGACAAACAGCGGCTTGCGGAGTTAAAACAGCAACTGGAAACCCATAAAAAAAACCAGTCCCGGCTGTCGGCCCGGCAGGCAAAATACAACAATGTTTACAGCACCGCGCTTTCCAACAAGGAACAGATCAAACGGCGCCTCAAGCAGGCGGAAAAGGAAAAAAACGAAACCGCCGATCAGACTGCCGAACTAGCGGAAACCGAAGCCGATCAGCAGCAGCGCCAGGATGCGCTCGATCAGGAAAGAAGCCGGCTGGAAAGCCAAATCAGCTCCTGCCGCAAATTGTTAAAAGAGCAAAGCCAACAACTCCACGCCCAGATCAAAACCGTCAATGAGCTGCAGCAGAGCCGGGCGCAAATCAAATCCCAGCTCGGGGTGCTCAAGCGGATGGAATCCAACTTTGAATGGTACAAGGACGGGGTTCGGGCGATCATGCAGGCCCGGCAAACCCCGGCCGGTAAAAACGGATTTGACCCCTCGGAATGCCTGGATATCGTGGGCAATCTCATTGAACCGGATCCCGGGTATGAACAAGCCGCAGAAGCCGCCCTTGGCGAAGCCCTGCAATACATCGTGGTCAAGGCCGCGGAATCCGGTATCCGGGCCATTGACTTTCTGAAACATCAGAACGCCGGCAGAAGTGGTTTTATTTTCCTGGAACCCGGGCGGCAACACCCCGAAAATCCGGAAACAAATCCGGACACAGCACCACACGAGGCCCCAAAGGTCACCCGCCTCCAGGACCATGTCCGCACACGGGCGGGATTTGAACCTGTTGTCCATTCTCTGCTTTCCGGCGTGGGCGTCTGTGACGACCTGCAAACCGCCCGTTCATTGATAGACCCGCAAAAGGGCATTCGTATTCTGGTCACACGGGACGGGGATATGGCGGCTGCCCCTGGTATGGTTGTCGGCGGCAGCAAGGACCGGCTTGCCGGGATCCTGGAAAAGAAGCAGGAAATCCGGCAATTGGAACAAAACCTGACCGATACAAACCAGCAACTGGATTCAGCCAAAGGTTTTCAGGAAAACCTGGAAAAGTCCGTCCGGAGCCATGAAAATGACCTGGCCCGGCTCACTGAGGCCAGTCACAAGTGCCAGACAAACCTGGTGGAAATGGACAAGGAGCTATACAAAACAGGCGAATCCCTGCGTCAGGCCCGCCGCCGGCTGGAGGTGGCCACCCTGGAACAGCAGCGCCTGGAAGGCGAAAAGCAAGATATCCGCCAGGAACTGGCCGAGCACGACAATATTCTGGCGGAAATCGACCAGCAGATGAGCGATCTGGAATCCGGAATCCGGGATACAGAGACGCAAATCCGGGAGTTGGAGGAACAAATCCGGGTCCAGCAAAACGCCCGGATGGATATCAAGCTTAAAGTCACCCGGCGTTCTGCGGAGCTGGAAAACGCGCAAAGCACGGTATCCCGGCTCAAAAGCTTCAGGGAGGAAAGCACCAACCGGATTTCCGAAATTCAGCAGGAAATGGATAACAAGCAGCAGCAGGCCGATCAGGCCGCCGGGCAGATTCAGGAGGGACAAAAACAGCTCAAAAACCACAAACAGGAAATGGCAGGCCTGCAGGAAGACCTCCGGACCCGGCAGTCCGACTACCAGTCCCTGGTGGGCCGGCAGAAAAAAACCGATGCCACCATCTCCGGCACTCAGAGTGAGTTGGAAGAGATCCGCAAAAAAATCCACCAGATCGAACTCGACCTGTCAGGACTCCGTATCAACCAGGAAAACATCGTTAACCGGTTTCTGGAAAAATACGCAGACGCCTTTGAGCAGGTGCGCACCGCATACCGGGATCAGGTTCTGGCCGCGGATTTCTCCATTGAAAAAGCCGAAAAAACCCGAACAGACACCAGAGAGAAAATCAATGCAATGGGCGAGGTCAACCTCGGTGCCATCGAGGCATATGAATCCCGGAAGCAGCGCTATGATTTCCTGGCCGGCCACCGCGATGACCTCATGGAGGCCCTGGGGGATCTGGAAAACGTGATCCGAAAAATCAACCGGATCACCCGAAAGCTTTTTCTGGAAACCTTTGAAGCGATCAACCGGCAGTTTTCCGGTTTGTTTCCCAGGCTGTTTAACGGCGGGGCGGCATGGCTGGAACTCACCGAGCCGGACAAGCCCATGGAAACCGGCGTTGAGCTGATGATCCACCCGCCCGGCAAAAAGGTTACCCGTCTGAGCCTGCTTTCCGGCGGAGAAAAGGCCCTGTCTGCCATAGCCTTTATTTTTTCCATATTTTTTCTCAATCCCGCGGCCTTTTGCCTGCTCGATGAAATCGACGCCCCGCTTGACGATATCAATGTGGAACGTTTCAACGAGCTGCTGAAAATCATCGGTGAAAACACCCAGATCATCATGATATCGCACAACAAAAAGACAATGGAGTTCTCAGACATTCTTTTCGGGGTGACCATGGCCGGCAGCGGGGTGTCCCGGGTCATATCGGTAAACGTAGCGCAGGCACTGCAAATCAGCAAACAAAACACCCACGGCAACCACAGCAAAGGAAGCGATCATGCTGCAGCACTTAACTGACTTCTGCCGGCGATTTTATGCATCCCTGCAGGCCACGGGCTGGTATAAGGAAATCATCGGCGCCGGGCTTGCCCTTCTGCTTTTGATCCTGCTCATTGATATCATCCGGCGGCGAAAAAAAGCTGAAAAATGTCCTGGCGCAGAAACCCGGACGGACCCGGCCCAAACCGAAGAAATTATGTCCGGTCAACCGGCGGACTTCCACGAAATACCCGAACCCGAGCCCAAACAGGAAATTGAACAACCCGGTCCGGCCGGGGCTGAAACACATCCCCCGCCGGCCGCCGAACCGGTCGCCCCGGAGCCGGCAAGGCTGATGGACCGGCTTAAAACCGGCCTCGGCAAAACCCGAAAGTCCCTTGCCGGCCGGCTGGAGCAGGCCTTTGCCGATAAAAGCGTTCTTGGCCGGCAAAACATGGAGGAAATTGAAGAAGCCCTGATTACCGCTGATGTGGGCATGGACACAACAATGAAACTCATCGGCAAAATCGAGGCCAATGCCGCTCAAATTTCCGGCCCTGAGCAACTCCGGGCCTTTTTAAAGCAGGAAATGCGAAAAGTCTTTGAAAACGTGCCGCAGCCGGCACCGGCAGCAGAAACACCCCATGTGGTTATGGTGGTTGGTGTCAACGGCGTGGGTAAAACCACCACCATCGGCAAACTGGCCTTTCAATACCGCTGCCAGGGAGCCGGCGTGCTCATCGGTGCGGCTGACACATTCCGGGCCGCGGCTGTGGAACAGCTCACCATCTGGGCCCAGCGCGCCGATGCGGCCATCGTGGCCCACCGGGAAAACGCAGACCCTGCAGCCGTGGCCTTTGACACGGTGGAAGCCGGTATTTCCAGAAATATTGACCGGGTGATCATTGACACTGCCGGCCGGCTGCACACCAAGGTCAACCTCATGGAACAATTGAAAAAAATCAAGCGCAGCATTAGCAAAAAACTGCCCGGCGCCCCCCATGAGGTGCTTCTGGTCCTGGATGCCACCACCGGGCAAAACGCCCTGGCCCAGGCAAAAATGTTTCATGAAGGCATCGGGGTTACGGGTTTGATTCTCACCAAGCTCGACGGCACTGCCAGAGGCGGCATCGTGGTGGGCATCTGTGATGCCATGAGGCTTCCGATTCACTACATCGGGGTGGGAGAAGACATGGAAGACCTGCAGCCTTTTGATCCCAAAGCCTTTATTGACGCGCTTTTCTAGAAGGACAAATTGCTTTTTCGGCATTGCTCATTCGGGGGCGCCCGCATGGTGGGCAGATACATTTTTGGAAAATGGTACACAGGGATGAAACAAGAATCCGGACTTTGATGGTTTTCCAAACACAGTACAGATAAGGCCTGCCGGATAAATTTTTTTGGAAAAATTTATGAAAATCGCATTTTATGTATTGACAAGTAAAAAAACCTCTTTTAAGTTATCATAAAATCAGGGCTTTTTGATAAACCGCAACAAAAGAGGGAGGGAAAGTCATGACAAAAGCAGAACTGGTTGAAAAGATGGCAAAGGATGCGGGCATCTCCAAGGTTGCCGCCACCGCAGCACTCAATTCCTTCATGGACGGCGTGTCCAAGTCATTGAAGAAAAAAGACGGGAAGGTCACGCTGGTGGGCTTTGGCACATTCCAGAAAGTCCGGCGCAAGGCCAGAACCGGGAGAAATCCCCAGACCGGTGCACCCATCAAGATCAAGGCCCGCAACGTGGTCAAGTTCAAACCCGGCAAACAGCTGCGGGAAACGGTTTAGTTTACGCGGTCACAAAAATTTTTTCGATTTCCGGTATTAAAAGGGCGGTATCCCTGATTGTGGGAACCGCCTTTTTATATCGCCCTAATGGGTATTGCGGATGGTAAAATCCGAATGCTCGCCGGTATAGGGCTTTTCCTCCACTTCCACATCTGTCACCGAGGCCCCGGGCGGGCCCTGGCGGCACCAATTGAGCATGTTGTCCACATTTTTGGCCTCGCCTTCAAACACGGCCTCCACCGTACCGTCAGCCCGGTTTCTCACCCAGCCGTTGACCTTGTGCTCCTCTGCAGCCCGGGCGGTTTCCATCCTGTAACAAACCCCCTGGACATTACCCTTAATCACCGCACGCACAGCCTTTTTTTCTGCCATATTCCCATCACTCCTTCTAAATAACTTCGTTCAAAGTTCAAAGTTCAAGGTTCAATGTTCAAGGTTCAAAAAAATAAAATAAAGCTTTGAATCATCCGGCAAAAAGTTATTTGCAGTTTTCGGTCCCGGGCGGCGGCCCGGGGGAAACGCTTCCAAGGAAGTCCAAGGGCGGGGTCGGTTTTTGAAGCGACATTGAGCGTTTTTGCGTGAAAATTTCAAACTGTCTGAGGAAGCCAAAGCGAATTTGTAAATTTTAAGCGAAGACATTTGATAAATCCGCAAAAACGATCAGGAGCGAAAAAACCGACGCCGACCGCAGGACTTCCTTCCTGCAAAAACAGCGGACGCGGTAAAAAGTTTTTTACGATTCCATCAAAAAATAATGCATTGTCATAAATGGTTCAACCCCGGGTGCAGTGCCATACACTGCCGAAATTGATCCGTCAATTTATCCGGCGTCCCGGATCAATGCCTGAAATCCCGACTCGTCAAGAACGGTGACACCCAGCTGCCGGGCTTTTTCCAGCTTGGAGCCGGCAGCCTCGCCGGCCACCACAAAATCGGTTTTGCCGCTCACCGAACCCGATACCCGGCCGCCGGCCGATTCAATTTTTTCCCTGGCCTGATTGCGGGTCATGGCGGACAAGGTGCCGGTGAGCACAAAGGTTTTGCCTTCCAGTGGGCGGTCTGCGGTTTCGCCGGCATCCTGCTTTTCAGACACAATCTCAACGCCCAGTTCCTGAAGCGTCCGGATGATCTCAAGATTTTCCCCACGGCTGAAAAACTCGGTGATGCTGGCAGCCGCCACCGGCCCGAGACCATCAATGTCCTCAAGCTCACGGGAGTCCGCAGAGGCCAGGGCTTCAATGGTTTCATACCGGGCCGCCAGCAGCCTGGCCCCGTACCCGCCAACATGCCGGATGCCCAGGGCATAGACAAAACGCGAAAAAGCAATCCGCCGGCTTTGGGCGATGGCATCCACCAGATTTTGGGCGGACTTGGGCCCCATGCGGTCAAGGGCCTCCAGGGTCTTGACATCCAGTCGGAAAATATCGGCTATGGATGCAATCAACTGCCGGTCCACAAGCTGGTCAATGAGCTTTTTGCCCAGCCCGTCGATATCAAAGGCGCCTTTGGCGGCAAAATGCCGGATATTGCCCTTGAGCTGGGCCGGGCAGTTGCGGTTGATACACCGGGTAACAGCCTCGTCTTCGAGCCGGACGGCCCTGGCTCCGCATACCGGGCAGGACTCCGGCATTTCAAATGGTGTTTCCTCCCCTGTGCGCCACGAATCAATCACCTTGACGATTTCCGGGATCACATCACCGGCGCGCTGCACCAGGACGCGATCCCCGATTCGCACGTCCTTTTTGGCAACCTCGTCTTCGTTGTGAAGCGTTGCCCGGCTCACGGTCACCCCGCCGATGCTTACCGGGTCGAGCGCAGCCACCGGTGTCAGGGCACCGGTGCGGCCTACCTGGACGATAATGTCGGCCACCCGGGTCTGCTCCTGCAGGGCGGCGAATTTGATGGCAACGGCCCATCTCGGGCTCCGGGAGGTGGTGCCCAGCTGCTGCTGGAGTGCATAGGCATCCACTTTCACCACCAGACCATCGATCTCATAGGGCAGATCCGTGCGCATGGCGTCAAGCTCGTGAAAAAACCCAACAGCCCGGTCTGCGTCAAGGCCGCATCGCACCAATGGATTAACAGGAAACCCCAGTTTTTCAAGAAACTCCAGGGCCTGGCAGTGGCCGGTCAATTCCGGGCCCTGCACCCGGCCGATGCCGTAGACAAAAATCTTCAGCGGCCGTTTTGCAGTAACTTTTGAATCCAGCTGCCGCAAGGATCCGGCAGAAGCATTTCTCGGGTTGGCAAACAGGGGAAAATCATTTTCCAGGCGCCACTGGTTAAGGGCTTTAAAATCAGCAGTTTCCATATAGACCTCCCCGCGGACTTCCAACAGGGATGGCACGGAAAGCCCTTGTTTTTCCTCCAGGCGCAGAGGGACTTCCCCGATTGTGCGCACATTGGGGGTGATAAGCTCGCCGGTATAGCCATCACCGCGGGTGGAAGCGGTTTCCAGAACCCCGTTGCGGTAGACCAGTTCCACAGCCACCCCGTCCACCTTGGGCTCCACTGTGTAGCGTACCGGCGAATCGGTTTTCAGGGCCCTGCGAATCCGCTGATCAAAGGCCTGGATATCATCTGCGGAAAACCCTTTGTCCAGGCTGAGCATGGCAACGGAATGGGCAATGGTCTCAAATTTTTCAAGAGGGGCGGAGCCCACCCGAACAGTGGGGGAATCCGGTGCGGCCAGTTCCGGCCAGTTGGATTCGATCTCCAGGAGTTCCTGCATGAGCCGGTCGTAGCGGGCATCTGAGATCTCGGGATCATCGAGCACAAAATACCGATAATTGTGGTGCCGTAGCTGCTCGCTCAACTGCTGTGCGCGTTTGCGGACGGAATCATCAGGTGTGGGGCCCATCAAATGCCTCGCTTCAGCGGCGTATCAGTCCAGGGGGTTGACGTGTTCGGTGAGCTCGTCTTTGACCTCATCGATAATGTCATAGAGCCACATGAGGTCCTCCATGCTCAGGCGGCCGGCCTTGGCCGGGGCCCGGTCGGTGCCGTCCTTTTTTTTCAAAATGCGCGGACCGATTTGCACCTTGGGCTCGCCTTCTCCGTACTGGTTGATGGAAACAATAAGCCCGGTTTCTTCGTTTTGCCATTTCTTGAGCACTTTGTCCTTTTCCGGATCATATCCTGCCATGCAAATGCCTCCTTACACATATTGCCGCTACAGGTGAATCAAGCACACCTGCGGTTTTTTTGTTTAAGTGAAACGCTCACAATTGATTGTTTCGTAAAAAGTAAGTTTTTAGATGGCGCCGTAAAAGTTCAGGTGGAAATTTTTGAAAAATCCGCCAGCCGGGCAAACAAGTCTGAAATCCGCTGCAGCAGGGCCAGGCGGTTTTTGCGCACTTCCGGGTTTTCGTCCATAACCAGAACCGTATCAAAAAACGCATCCACCCGGGGCTTTAATCCTGCGATCCGGGCAAAGGCCGCGTCCATGTCCTTTTGCGCCAAAAGCCGGGACACGGTTTTTTCCGCCTCCAGCAAAGCCTCATGCAGGGCGGTTTCAGCCGGGTCGGCAAACATCTGTACCCGAATCTCAGAAACGGTTGTATCCGCAGAATCAGCCTTGCGGATGATGTTGACCACCCGCTTAAATGCCACAGCCAGGGATTGAAAATCCGGTTCGGATTTCAGGCGCTGCAGGGCGGCTGCCCGCTGCCGCACATCCGGGATCCGGTCTGCGGACACCGATATCACCGCTGCTGCCAGATCCCGGGCAATATGAGCGTCTTCGAGCAGAAAGGCCATGCGGTTTTCCATGAAACCGCAGACTTCCGCTGTTTTGGTTTCCAAGTGTTCCCCGGCGGCCCCGAGCATTTCCAGGGCGCAGCCAACGGATTCAGACAGGCGGAAATCCAGATCCTGGTCCATGGCGGTCTGGATAATGCCGATGGCCTGGCGGCGCAGGGCATAGGGATCCGAGGCGCCGGTGGGCACCAGGCCCAGATAAAAGCAACCGCAAATGGTGTCTATCTTGTCTGCGATGGACAACACCGCACCGGTCACGGCAGAGGGCAGCTCGCCGCCGGAATATGTGGGCCGGTAATGTTGCTCAATAGCTTCTGCCACAGGCTCTGCCTCCCCTGCCCGCCTGGCATAGATACGCCCCATGACCCCCTGAAGCTTTGGAAACTCATTGACCACGTGGCTGACCAGATCGGCCTTGCACAAAAATGCCGCCCGGTCCGCGTGGGCCAGACCCGTTGCATCCAGGCCCAGTCGGCTGCCAAGCAGATTGGCCAGCCTGCGGATGCGCATGGTCTTGTCATAGACAGAGCCCAGCTCGGCCTGGAATATCACGGATTTTAACCGCTCCACCATGTTTTCCGGAGAGGTTTTTAAATCCGCGTGGAAAAAAAACCGCGCGTCTTCCAGGCGGGCCCGCAGCACCCGTTCATGGCCTGCTGCCACCACCTGCATATCACGGGCCACGTTGTTGTTGACCGCAATAAAATGGGGCAAGATCTCATCATTTTCATTGACCACGGCAAAATAGCGCTGGTGCTCCCGCATGGCGGTTACCAGCACCTGCTTGGGAAGTTCCAGAAATTTTTCGTCAAAATGGCCCAGCACCACTTCCGGAAATTCCACCAGATGGGTGTTTTCCTCCACCAGTTCCATATCCTCGACAATCCGGCCGCCTGCTGACTCTACCGCCCGGGCCATGCGCTTTTGCATTTCCGCCCGCCGCTGATCCATATCCGCCATTACCCAAGCTCCGGCCAGGGCATCCACGTACTGTTCCGGGGATTGAAGGCGGATTTTACCGGGCTTTAAAAACCGGTGGCCAAAGGTATGCCGGCCGCTTTTGACACCGGCAAAAGATACGGACACGGCGCGCTGTCCATAGAGCACCACCAGGCTGTGCACGGGCCGTGCAAAGGCCACGCGCAGATCGGCCCAGCGCATGGTCTTGGGAAAGGGGATGGCCGTGATGATTTCCGGCAGTATCTCTTTTAGCACCGCCGGGGTGGGCCGGCCGCGCTCGGTTTTGCGCGCGCAGAGATACCGGCCTTTTCCGGTTTCCCTGATCTCCAGTTTGTCAACAGACACACCGTTTTTTTCAGCAAACTTCCGGGCCGCCACTGTGGGTCGGCCGTTTTCATCAAAGGCCACCCGCTCGGGCGGACCGGTCAGTTCTGAGACCACTGTCTGCTGACGATCGGCAACATCGCAGATGTACACCGCAAGCCGCCTCGGGGTGCCGTAGACCCGGGCCTGGCCGCAGTCAATGCGCAGAGCCGTCAGCCGGTCCACAAGCCGCCGGCAAAAGGCGTTTAGGGCAGGTACAATATAACCGGCCGGAATTTCTTCGGTTCCGATTTCAATGAGCAAAGGTTTCATTTTCACACCTGTATGTTTCACTTGCTGGCTTTGAGCATGGGATATCCAAGGGCCTCGCGCTGCTTTAAATACACTTCAGCGCACTTGCGGGCAAGGTTGCGGATCCGGGCGATATAGCCGGTTCGCTCGGTAACGCTGATGGCCCCCCGGGCTTCGAGCAGATTAAACGTGTGGGAGCATTTCAGGCAGTATTCATAGGCCGGCAAAACCAGGTCCTGTGCGGCGGTGCGCTTTGATTCAGCCTCAAACCGGGCAAAGCATTTCTGCAGCATCTCCACATCCGCAATTTCAAAATTATAGGTGGACTGCTCGACTTCCTGCTGGTGGTCAATGTCGCCATAGGTCAGAAAATCGTTCCACCGCAGGTCATAGACATTGTCCACACCCTGCAAAAACATGCATATGCGCTCCACCCCGTAAGTGATTTCCACGGACACCGGGTGGACCTCGATGCTGCCGGCCATCTGGAAATAGGTAAACTGGGTGATTTCCATGCCGTCGAGCCACACCTCCCAGCCCAGTCCCGAAGCGCCCAGTGTGGGCGATTCCCAGTCATCTTCCACAAACCGGATGTCATGGTCCATGGCATCGATGCCCAGCGCTTTTAAGCTCTGGAGAAACATATCCTGAATATTGGCCGGCGAGGGCTTGAGTAAGGCCTGGAACTGATAATAATGCTGGAGCCGGTAGGGATTGTCCCCATAGCGGCCGTCAGTGGGCCGGCGCGACGGCTGGGCATAGGCCACGTTCCAGGGCTCCGGTCCCAGGGCGCGAAGCAGGGTGGCCGGATGAAAGGTGCCCGCACCCACCTCCATGTCATAGGGCTGAACCAGCACGCAGCCCTTGCGGGCCCAAAAGCGCTGCAATGTCAGTATCACGTCTTGAAAATTCATTTTTATTTCCCGCTTGCATGTGATTTGTTGCCTGTGATTTGTTTCAAACCTTCATATTGTATATCCGGCAGATCTCAGACCGGAAGTGCCGGTCAAACAAACCCGCCGGAAAACTTCAGGATTCCACATGGAGGCCTTGTGCAGCCACACGGGCTTCAAGGATGTCCCCGTCGGTCCGGCCGGACACGATTGCCTCCCATTGCGGCCTCAGCAAGGCAATGGCATCTGCCGGACCCAGCGCCCACAGACATCCCCCGCCGCCGGCGCCGGTAAACCGGGCCCCGCAGTTTTGTGTTTCCGCAGCATCAATTAGCGCTGCACCCACCTCATCGACCACATGAGGAGTGATCCTGCGCCGCAGTTCTGTCTCGCGGTTCATCCATCCGGCTGCACCCGCCATATCCCCGTCGGCAAAGGCATCCACAAACTCCCGGGTGGCCGCAACGATCTGCTGCCACCAAGGCCGGTCGTGTCCGTCAAGAAACCGGCTGATCCAGGTGCCGTTGATGTCTTTGGATTCATGGGGCACCCCGCAGTAGGCCACCAAAAGATTGGTGTTTATCTTTTCGGCATTTTCAGGCGGTATCAATACCTGCCGCCGCCATCCCGGCCGTCCCTTGTCAAGGGTCCAGTGCCAGGCATTGACCCCGCCGTATGCGGCAGCCAATTGATCCTGCATGCCGCAGGGCACCCCGGCCAGCCCCTGCTCGATGCCGTGGGCCAGCAGGACCGAGGCTAAACGGTCCGGAGCAGGCTCTTTCGTGCCGCCCCGGAGCCGGGACAGAGCCGCCACCAGGGCCACAGCCGCAACAGAAGAGCCGCCAAGGGCGCTTCTGGGCGGAGAGGCCGAGTCAATGTCAATATGAATCCCGTCTGTGCGAAAAAATGCGGCAATGGCAAAAATAAGCCCCAGCGGGTGAGAAAAAGGCGCCTTGTCTATGGAAAATTCCGCTGTTTCAAACCCCCTGGAGCTCACCCGGATGCGGCCGGGCGCGGCAGCGCGGACCTGCACCCTTGTGCGCAGTTCCAGGGCGATGTTAAAGGTGCACGGCTGCAGATGTGCCAATGGATAATACAGGCTGCTGATATCCAGGGTGCCGCCCAGATCCACGCGGCATGGCGCCGATACCGTCACCAGGGCTGATTTGCAATTTCCGGATGCATCTGTTGTCATGTGTCTCTGCTGTTTTGCCTGGTATACCTCACTGCCTGCGCATCTGCTGCAGCACCCGTAAACTGCGCGGCACCCGCCCCAGATGATAGGGCACAAAAGCCTCCATTGCCAAAAGCCCTTCTTTGACCGCAGACCCGGTCAGCCGCAGCCGCTGGACCGTGCGGATTTCGTTTTCCTGGATCCATGCAACCTGCTTGACCGTTCCCGGAGAGATCCGCACCCGGGTCCGGCTGCTGCCTGCGGCACACCCATTACACACAATGCCGCCCTTTTCAAGATCAAAAAAAACAGAAGATCCCATCCGGTCCAGGGGTGTTTGGCAGGCCACGCACCCGTCCATTCGGGGTGCCAGACCGGCCAGGGTCAAAAACCGCACCTGGAAAATAATGCTCATTTCCGCCGGGGCCGCCAGGTTTCTGTCCAGGCCCCGCAAGGCGTAATACAGCAGGCGGTAAATTTTTGCCTGGGGCCGGTATTCCTCCAGCCACCCGCACAACAGCTCCGCCCAGTAGCTTGCATACAGGGTCTTGACCACATCGTCACGGATTTGGGCAAACGGGGTCTGCATGGCCGCTTCCTGCAAAATCGGCATGCCCCCGCGCTTAGGGCTTCGGCAAACCAGTTCCAGCACGGTAAAGGGCTCCAGAAGCCCGGAAAAGCGCTTTCTGCTCTTTTTGGCGTTTTTGGCAATAACCGGAATCCGGCCCTTTTCCCGGGAAAAAAACGTGATGATCAGATCATGGTCGCCGTGATCAATTCGCCGCAGCAAAATCGCCGGAGTGGAAAATCCGGACATGTTTCATATTCCGAGCAGAAAAGTGGCCAGCTGGAAATAAAAAAACACGCTGACAATGTCAATGGCAGAGGTCACAAACGGTCCGGTGGCCACAGCCGGATCAACATTGATCCTGGCAAAAAGCATGGGCAGAAGCGAACCGATCAATGCGGCAACCGTCATGGAAGACAAAACCCCCATGGACACCGCCAGGCTAAAGCCGACCACGTTGTACTGAAACTGTGCCAGGCCCGCCAGCAGACACCCGTATACAACACCGAGAATCAGGCCCACGGCCAGTTCCTTGGACACCACCCGCCACAGGTCCTGGATATGGATCCGCCCTGTGGCAAGGCCGCGCACCACGATAGTGGAGGACTGAATGCCCACGTTTCCGCCCATTCCCATGATCACCGGGATAAATGCGGCCAGATAGGAGATTTCCTGGAGACTGGCCTCGAAATGACCGATCACAAAAATGGCGATCACCCCGCCCACACAGCTGGCAAACAGCCAGGGCAGCCGGATGCGGGTACTGCGGAACACGGACTTGGTTTCAACAAACTCCTCGCCCACACCGGCCATTTTTAAAATATCCTCAGTGGCCTCCTCCCGGAAAATATCAATGACGTCATCCACGGTCACAAGGCCCACCATGCGGTGCTCTTCATCAACCACCGGCACAGCCAGAAAATTATACCGGGCAACGATCTTGGCCACTTCCTCCTGGTCCATGTCTGTGGTCACGGAAATCACATCCCTGGACATGAAATTTTTCAAAGGGGTGTCAGGCTGGACAAGCACCAGCTGGCGCAGGGAACACACACCTGTGAGATGCTGGTCATCATCGATGACATAAACGTAAAACGGCATCTCAATGTCTTTGTATTCCTTGCTTTGGAGGGTGGAAACCACCTCGCCTGCGGTCATGTCCTCGGGCAGGGCGATGAAATCCGGGATCATGATCCCGCCGGCGGTATCATCGGGATACATCAGCAGGTTTTCAACGTCCTCATCGCCCTTTTTGCGGATATGGGCCAGCACGTCATCGGCCTGCTCGGCGGGCAGCAGCTTGATAAACGCGGCCGCATCATCTGAGGGCATCCGGTCGAGAATTTCAATGATATCGGAAACACTGACACCCTCGATTACCGACAATACAATGTCTTCATCAAGCTCGCTTAAAATCTTTCCCTGCTGCTCGCGGTCCTCGATCAGGGAAAACAACTGCCGCTGATGGGAGGCGGACAAAGAGGAGAACACCATGGACAGGTCTGCTGCGTGGATCCGGCTGATGATCTTTTTTAACCGCGCATGGGCCCCCCGGCGCAGCAGCCGCTTGATGGTTTCGATCAATATGTGGTTTCGCTCACTGGCCATTATCTGTTTCCGTTGGATTGCGGCAAACTGATGCTCACGGATCGGCCTGGTTCGGAGCCGAGATTTACAATCCGGCCGTTAAAACGCAGCCGGACGCCTGCGGCATTGCTGATCAGCAGCTCAAAACCGCTTTTGGCGGCCAGTTCCACGTGATCATTGGGATCCAGCCGGTATTTGGTATAAGGTTGATCATCAATGCGAACATTTAATGTGACTTCGTCAACCGCATCAATATCGAGCCGCTGGAGCCCTGACCGGCTTTTTTCAGGAGCGGCGCTGTTTTCTGTCATACCGGGTTTTTCATCCACCAACCCTGACGGCTGTTGTTGGCTTTTTTCCCCAGATGCCGGCGGGCTTTTCTGCTGCCGGTCCGGAGCCGAAACCGTACCGGATTCCATCCGTGAAAAAGCATACAAGGACAGCACCATAATCACCCCCAGTACGGCCAGGGCGATTATGCTCCGGGAAAATGCCTTGTTCCCGGCTGCCAGGACCTCGCTTTCCCTGCGGAGGGCATCCTCATAGGCCTGGCGATGAAGCTTGTAACGCTCGATAACATCCTCGGGATCCACGCCGATTTCCCGGGCGTAAGCCCGCAACATACCCTTTGTATACACTTCGCCGGGCAGCTGTTGATGATCCTCGGCCTCGATGTGGCGAAGCTGGCGAACAGACACGCAAATGGCGTCCGCCACGACTTCCGGGGCAATGCCCTGTTTTTCCCGGATGATTTTTAAATATCGGCCAAAGGATGCAGCATCGATGCCCGACCTGTTTTCCATGTATGCACGGGTTGCCAAAGTAATTTATCCGCAGGGATCCTCAGGTTGACAAATACGGGCCCCCTGCATTACCGAAAAACACGGATATGGGCATTTTCCCGCAACGACTCAAGCCAGGCCCGGTATTTTTCATCAACCTGCTCGTTGTAAAGCTTTTCTTCAATTTCCGCGGCAGCCGATTCCAGGGGTTCAGACGGGGGCTCAATAATTTTTTCCACATAAAAAAGCTGGATCCCCTGCCGGGTTTCCACCCCGCCGGAAACCTCACCTTCCTCTAAATCCCCAATGACCGACCGCAGATCCCGGGCCAGATCATTCACGGCAAATTCGCCAAGCTCACCGCCCTCATCTGCGTTGGGGGCGAGGGAATATTTTTCCGCCATTTTCCCAAAAGAAGAGCCCTCATTGACCTGCTCGCGGATTTCATTGATCCGCCGGCGGATCTCAGGATCGTTGGTATCTTTATCCGGTCCTGCCAGAAGGATGTTTCTGAGTTTGTAGCGGGGGCTGCTGCCGTAATTTTCAGGATGATCTTCGTAATAACGCTGGATGTCTTCGTCAGTGATGACAATGCTGGATTTGACCTTGCGATTGACCAGGCGGCTTCGAAGAATCTGGTGCCGGAGTTCGCTGCGATACTGCTCCATGCTCATTCCCTGCATTTCCAATGCCTGTCGCAGCCGCTCATCGGTATAGCGATTCCGCTGTTTGACCTGCTCAATGGCGGCATCCACCTCGGCTTTTCCCACCTGTATCCCGGCCTCTTCGATCTGCTGATCTGCAAGGGTCTCGTTGATCAGTTCGTCGATTAACTGCATGCGCGCCTCATAGAGCTGCTCGCGCATCTGCTCTTCAGACAGGTTCCTGGATTCAAGCTGTTTTCTGACGGGCTCCAGCTGCCGATCAACTTCCCTGAGCCGGATGATATCATCGTTGACCACGGCCACAATGCGGTCCACCACCTCGGGCCGGGCGCCCGCAAAAGGCACAAACGTCAGCAAAACAGCCGCAACCGCAAAAAACGCCCACAAACATTTCATCCGCAACAACCCCCTTTTAATACAAGAAAATTTTTAATTATTAACATATGTTGCGATTTCCATCAAGATTTTTTTGGCCTCATTCATCAGGCTGTTAATCCGGGTTTTGCCCATGGGCACGCACAGGACATGGTCCGGGGTGAATCGGTAGCGCCCGGGGTCTGACTGGACGAGATCCATCAAACCATGGGGATTTTTCTGATGCATCCCGGAAAAGCTCAATGACATGGTTTCCCAGGTCAGATCCAGACGCCTGACACCGGCCCGGACAGCCAGGAGCCGCAGCATGATCTTGAGCAGCAGGTGAAGCGCCTCTGCAGGCGGCTTGCCGTAGCGATCCGTTAGCTCCTCCCGGAAATCAGCCACCTCCTTTAAATCGGTCATCCTGGCCAGGCGTCGATAAGCTGCCAGTCGCTGATCAATATCGGCAATATAGGATTCCGGGATAAACACGGATACCGGAATATTGATTTCCGGCTCCAGGGGCTCGGTGACCGCCTCGCCCTTGAGCCGGCCCACGGCCTCTTCCATGAGCTTTAAAAACATGTCATATCCCACCGCTGCAATATGACCGGACTGGGAAACACCCAGGGCCGCGCCTCCGCCCCGGATCTTTAGATCGTTTAGTGCGATCTGAAACCCGGCTCCCAGATCACTGTGCTCCATGACCACCTTGAGCCGCTTTTGGGCATCCCGGGACAAAGCCGCCTCCCTGGGCACGATCATATAGGCATAGGCCTGGGTGTCGGCCCGCCCCACCCGGCCCCGCAGCTGGTAGAGCTGGGCCAGGCCCATTCGGTCGGCCCGGTTGATGATCATTGTATTGGCGTTGGGAATGTCCAGGCCCGATTCCACGATGGTGGTGGAAACCAGCATATCAATGTCCTTGTTGATAAACCGGTACATGACCCGTTCAAGCGCATCTTCGCCAAGCCGCCCGTGGGCCACGCCCATACGGACCTCGGGCACCATTTCCGAAAGCCGCCGGGCCATGTTGTCAATGGTGCTGATGTTGTTGTGCACGAAAAAAATCTGCCCGCCCCTGGCCAGTTCACTGCGGATGGCTTCAGCAATGACCGCGGCGTCAAATTCGCTGATATAGGAAATAATGGGATGTCGCAGCTCCGGCGGCGTGGTGATCACGCTGATGTCCCGGACCCCGAGCATGGACATGTGCAGCGTACGCGGAATGGGGGTTGCAGTCATGGACAGCACGTCAACGGAAGTACGCATTTTTTTGAGCTTTTCCTTGTGACGCACCCCAAAGCGTTGCTCCTCGTCAATGATAATCAGGCCCAGGTCCTTGAATGCCATGTCTTTTTGCAAAAGCCGATGGGTGCCGATAACAACATCGATCCGTCCCTGTTTAAGCCCCTCGATAATCTGTGTCTGCTGTTTTCGGGTGCGGAACCGGTTTAAGCTTTCCACTGAAACCGGATAGCGCTCAAAGCGTTCGGAAAAGGTCCTGAAATGCTGTTCCGCCAACAAAGTTGTAGGCACCAGCACGGCCACCTGCTTTCCGTCATTGACCGCCTTGAATGCCGCCCGCAGGGCCACCTCGGTCTTGCCGTAGCCCACGTCTCCGCAAATCAGCCGGTCCATGGGAACATCGGATTCCATATCACTGATCACATCCGAGATGGCCTTTAGCTGATCCTCGGTTTCCTCATAGGGAAAGCCTGCTTCAAAGTCCTTATAATAAGAATCCGCCACCCCAAAGGCATATCCCTGCTGGACCTTTCGCCTGGCGTAAAGATCCAGCAGATCCCCGGCAATTTTTTCCACGGATTTTTTGGCCTTGCTTTTCACCCTGGCCCAGGATGTGCCCCCGAGTTTGTCCACAACAGGCGCAACATCGTCAACCCCCATGTATTTCTGAACAATATCCATGCGGTCAACCGGTACAAACAGCTTGTCGCCCCCCCGGTATTCCAGCACCAGAAAATCATTGGTCACCCCCTCCAGGGTGATTTTCTCCAGGCCCTGGTACCGGCCGATGCCGTGATCCATGTGCACCACCAGATCCCCGGCGTTGAGATCGGCAAAATCCAAAAATGCCGACTGCACGGTCTGCCGGGCGTCTTTTCGGCTTCGGGGCCGGACCCGGGTGCCAAAAATCTGACGGTCCGTGACCAGGGCAAGGCGCTGATCATGCCAGACAAATCCCGAGGAAAGCCGGCCAATGCAGATGCCCGGCTTAGAAGAAAAAGCCGGCATTTCGGAGAAATCCGATATAATCTGCGGCTGAATTTCATAAGCTTCGATCAAATCAAGCAGGCGACGTGCCTGGGATTTGCTGCGGCAGACCATCACGGTGGTATAGCCGGCGCTGCAGTGCTGGTTAATCCACCCGGCCAGAGGCTTTAGGATCTGCTCGTCCCGGCGGTTCCCGCCAAGGGAGGCCTCCAAATCGGAAAGGTCATCCACGGAAAGGTCAATGGGATCGGCATCCGGGGTGCGGGCTTTTGCCGGAGAATAAATATCGATTTGCCGGAACAAAATCTGCTGATGCTTTTCCAGGCATGCCTTTGCCGCATCCCAGTCCTGGTAGATCTGCTCCGGGGACACGCACATCCGCTGATCCTGGCATGCGGAATCATAATTGCGGCGGGCCAGGTCCTGCTTGTCAACCGCGGCTTTTTCAATTGCGCCGGTGTCTGCGGCGACCACCAGGGCATTGGATGGCATATAATCAAACACCGTGTCCAGTTCCCCGTAAATCAGGGGCAGCAGGCTCTCCACCCCGGCGAAAATGCCTTCCTCCCGGATCCGCTCGATAAATTCGGTTTCCGCGGATTTGGGCAAATCCGACGCCTGACGCTGACTGCGGGTGCGATCAATGATATGATGAAGCTGATGCTTGTGCAGCACCGCTTCCCTGGCCGGCAGGATGACAGCCTCGGACAGGGATTGCAGTTTTCGCTGGCTGGATGCGGAAAACAGACGGATGGACTCCACCGTATCACCGAACAACTCAATGCGAAGGGGATTTTCATACATGGGCGAAAAAACATCCACGATATCACCGCGGACACTGTAGTCGCCAGGCTCCTCCACCATGGCAGCATGATTGTATCCCCCGGAAGTGAGCTTTTCCACCAGGCCATCGCGGTCGGTTTCCTCGTTGACCATAAGCAGATCCGCATAATCCGCCAGTTCCTGCCGGGGAATAATCCGCTGGAGCAGGGTTTCCACCGGGGCCACCACAAGGCCCGCATCCCTGTGTCCCGTGGCCAGTTGATACAGGATGCGGATCCTGCGGGCGGCAATTTCATTGTGATAAGACACCCGTTTAAAGGGCAGGATATTATACGGTGGAAAAACACAGGGCTCCGAACTGCCGGGCCCTGCAAAAAAATTCAGATCCTGGGCAAAATTTTCCGCTTCCGCCATGCTGGCTGTCACCACAAACACGGGCCGCCTGGTGTGCCTTGCCAGACGCGAAACCAGGTATGCCACCTGCCCCCCGGAGGCGCCGGTGCAGGTAAGAATCCTGGTTCCGGCTGCAAGACGCCGGCCGATATCTTCAATAATGCTTGCTTGCTGCGCCCGCAGGGCGCTGATGGTTGTTTTTGACATTTTTTCCATTTATGAATAAAGGTTCATACTTGACTGAATTTATAAGTCCGTGGTAATAAAAAATTTATTTTGCCGACGTAGCTCAGCAGGTAGAGCAGCGCACTCGTAATGCGCAGGCCAGCGGTTCGACTCCGCTCGTCGGCTCCACATCAGACAGGGTTTCAGTTGGTTTCTGCTGAAACCTTTTTTATTTGCCGTGCAACTGACTTTGGATAACTAACATCACAAGCAGCTGCCGGGCAAACCGAATTTTGCAATATAAAAACTTGCCGGAAAAAAATCAATTCCAACCAAAGCCTTTTACCCGGCTCCTGGCAATTTTGTGATTTCCGCATGAGCCCGTAAAATGGATAAAACCCGGCGACAGTAAAGCAAAAATCGCTATAACCGCTTGACATATTATTCATATCGGTTTATTTAGAATAAAAACATGATCATTTCATACTTGAAATTCATTTGAGAATCATTTATCAACAGCCAATTGTCCAAGTAACCCGCAGCATCCGGAATCACACAGAAAAACAGGCCGGTTATGCAGCACCCGGATTTAAAACCAGATGATGCAAAATCAGATGACCTGGAATTAAAAGAGGAGATTCAGGCCATTTCCGGCCGGATCAACCGTATTCTAAAAGAGGTAAAACAGCATTACTGCCTTGCCGAATCCGACGCACAACCTGAGACAGCAGATCCGGCAACCGCTGAAACAACCGTTTGTCACCCCAACCCAACGCCAGACCAGGAGGCATAATGGCACTGACCAAAAATAAAATTATCGAGCGGGTCAATGACCTGGGCTTTACCAAGAAAAAGTCCGTGGATATCGTGGAATCTTTGCTTGAAATCATTAAACGGAGCCTGGAAAATGATGAGGATGTACTGGTATCAGGCTTCGGAAAATTCTGCATCAAGCAAAAGGAAAGACGCCGGGGCCGCAATCCGGCAACCGGAGAGGATCTTTTGCTCAATCCCCGAAAAGTCGTGACCTTCAAGTGCTCGGGAAAGCTTCGGGAAAGAATTAATAAGGGGCGTTAACCCGGCAATTCAGCCCTCAATTTTTCTGTTCAGCCTTGTTTTTTCCGGCCAGGGCCCCAATCCCCCCGGGGCCCTGGCTTGTTATTTGCCGCATAAATCTCAGACACGCGTCACTCAATCCCATAAGTCTTCATTTTGCTAAGCAAAGAAGGATGACTGATTTCCAGCAATCGTGCGGCCCGTGTTCGGTTTCCGCCTGTTTCAGCAAGGGCCTTTTGAATCAGAACCTGCTCCAGCGCCTGCCGCCCGGATTTCAGAGAAAATCCGGCTGTAATGGCATCCAGGCCGCTGTTTTTGTTTTCCTGCCGGCAAAGCCCGGCAAACAGGTCCTCGTCGAGTTCCGGGCCTTCGGCCAGCACAACGGCACGCTCGATCACATTTTCAAGCTCGCGCACATTGCCGGGCCAGCAATGCTGCATCAGCAATGACATGGCCCTGGCTGAAATACCGGTAATTTTTTTTTCAAACCTGGCCTGGTAGCGCTCAATGAAAAACTGCACCAGCGATGCGATGTCTTCGCTCCGCTCCGCCAGGGGCGGCAAATGGATGGGCATTACATTGAGACGGTAAAACAGATCCTCCCGGAAATTGCCCTGCTCTGCCTGTTCTGTTAGATCCTTGGAAGTGGCGGCTATAATCCGCGTGTCAACGGTTTTTGAACGGGTGGTGCCCACGGGGCGGATCTGGCTGTCCTGCAGCACCCGCAGCAGTTTCACCTGCAGGGACATGGGAAGATCCCCGATTTCATCAAGAAACAGGGTCCCCCCGGAAGCCGCCTCGAACAAACCCCTGTAATCCCGGTCCGCTCCTGTAAAAGCACCCTTTTTATGTCCAAACAACTCGCTTTCAAGCAGGTTTTCCGGAATCCCGGCGCAATTGACCGGAATAAAGGGTTGGCCGGCCCGCTTGCCGGCTGTATGAATCCCTCTGGCCATCAGTTCCTTGCCGGTTCCGCTTTGGCCGGTGATCAACACCGTGATGTCATACTGGGCCACCCGCTGGCCAAGCTCAAACACAGCCTGCATGCTCCGGCTTTCGGCAATCATCTCTCCGAACTGCCGGGGCTGGGCAATGCGTTCAAGGCGGGATTTAAGCAAACGATTTTCTCTTTTCAGGCTTTCCCGCTCTTCAGCTTTTTTAAGCGCCAGCAGGATTTCATCGGGCTTAAACGGTTTTGAGATATAATCGTAAGCCCCTTTTTTCATGGCTTCGACAGCCGTATCAATGGTGCCATAGGCTGACATCATGATCACGCTGGTTTCAGCGAGTCTGGAGCCGGCTGCCTCCAGAAAGGCCATACCGTCCATGCTCGGCATCCGGATATCGCAGAAGATGTAATCATACGTGCCGGTTTCCAGAAGCTCGAGCGCAGCCCGGCCGTCTGCGGACGTATCCACGCAGTATCCGGCATCACCGAGCAATGCGCTTAACATATGACGCATATTGGCTTCGTCATCCACAACAAGGATTCTTGTATGGTCACAATTTCCATGGGCAGAATTCATTGTTGCCACCCATTTTCACCTTTGTCTTTAATTTCCGAACGGCTTTGGCTTTCACCGGCGCCCGCAGCCAGCGGAAGCCGCAGCACCAGTGCCGTTGCCCCGGGTTCGGGGCTGGCCACAGTTATGTCGCCGCCCGTCTGCTGGATGATCATATAACTCACTGACAAACCGAGCCCGGTGCCCTTGCCAGGCTCCTTGGTGGTAAAAAACGGATCAAAGACCTGCTCAATATGCTGCGGATCAATGCCTGCGCCGTTGTCCCGGATCTTTAATTCAATAAACCCGGCAGCCGGATCATGGGCCCTTCGAAGCCGGGTATCAAAAATGCAGCGGGTACTCAGACAGATCTCTCCGGCCCGGGCATTGCCTGACTGCCGGATGGAATCAGCCGCATTGATCATGAGATTGACCAAAACCTGGTGAAGCTGGTCGGCATCCGCATATATCCGGCTGTTTTCCGCATCCAGACAGTACTGAAAATCAATGTTGGAAAACAAGGGCTGACAGGCAAGCATATCCCCGACCTCATGGATCAGATCGTGAAAATCTATCAAATCCGGTTTGTTTCCGCATTTTCTGGAAAAATCCAGAAGCTGGCCGATAATGGTATGAACCCGCTGGATTTCCGATTCAGCCCGCTGAATATAATCCTTGCCGGTTTGATCCTCCGGTGCAACACAGCGGGTCTTGAGCAGGCCCAGATATCCGAGTACAATACCGATGGGATTGCCGATTTCATGGGCCAGACCTGCGGAAAGACGGCCGATGGAAGCCAGTTTTTCAGCACGGACAATATCGTTTTTGGCTTCTTTTAATTGCTGGTTGGCCTGCTCCAGGGAGGCCAAAGACTGCTTGAGCCGCCTGCGGTCGGCTTCGATGCGCGAAAGCATCTGGTTGAGGGCCCCAGACAGCCGGCTGAACTCATCTTTCTGAACCTCGGAAAACCATTCCAGGGGTTCGGATGCCTGATAGGCCTCGGTATTGCGGATCAACCGATCAATGGGCCGGATCACCATGCGTGAAATCCGCCAGGCGCCAAAGGATACCAACAGAACAATATTGAAAAGCAGATAACCAAATGCCATTTTCTGGGTTGCGCGCATGGCATCATAAACCGAGGAAAGGGGCACAACACCGGTAACAACCCGGCCTGATTCCGGAACAGGCCGGGAGATCAGGGCATATTGGCTTTTTGGACCCAGAACCCCCCAGATTCTGCCGCAAAAAACGGTCTGCGGCTTTTGCCTGGAAACCGCCTGTTTGTGGGTGGCTCGAATGGTTTCTGAGAGCGGCTCGGAAAATGTGCCATAAGTTTGAACTTCAGAATTACCGGCGCTTACAAGCATTGCTGAAATTCCCCCGGATTCCGGGCCGGCGGTTTTCCAGCCGGCGGTTGCCCGGATTTTTTCTATCACCCCGGTTCCGGCCAGCTGTTTGATCCACACACGGGCAGAAGTCACATGATGGTGAACCATTTTCTGCTCGGCAATCTGGAGAAACACAAAATCCGTAAGGCCCACAGATAGAAACACCAAAAAGGCCACATTTACGGCTATACCGGTTTTCAGGCTTTTTAAACGCACCGTGCAGATCCGGTTATTGGGTGTCGGAAAAGTTGATGGCACCGTAAAAAGTCTGATTTCAGATGGCGCCATAAAAAGTTGCATGAACCCGTTTGTACACCTTCGATATCCGTCAGAGACCAAAAGGATTCAAGCATAAATCCGAAGCACGAAATCCGAAATGCGAAACAATATCGAATCAGCCAAACTCGAATTTTCAAAACACATTAGCACGTCAGAGT